>Ga0325404_1000203_pt1 | contig 56869 bp, 19 predicted proteins | sample PopdelMetagenome_18_FD_205664 | JGI IMG/M metagenome (GOLD analysis project Ga0325404, IMG submission 205664) | Populus deltoides microbial communities from Bellville, Georgia, United States - Xylem-Control-R1 | ecosystem: Host-associated > Plants > Phyllosphere > Stem > Wood/Secondary xylem...
ATCACTAGAGGATTACGTGGTCGTTAATTTCAGAACTCGTGAAATTAGTCGAGGTACACGCAAACTGACCCGGACATCCACGTTAATATATATATATATATATATATATATATATATATATATAAACCAGTTTAAAATAGGGTGATATAAAGTAGGGATGGTCGTTGTTACTTCACAGGCGCAAAAATGATAAATGTAAACATTAGGAAATGTTTTTTTTTGTTTAATCCATTTCTGTGCATGCAAGTTTGGCTTGGGCTTGAACATAGAATTTGTCACGAAATAGTAGGTTAAGGTTAGCTAATTAAATTGTTCGTACTCTCGCAAACTTTACCTAAATTCCCTTTTCCTCGTTTTCTTTTTTGAGAATTACCTAAATTAGTGGTAATTTAGGTAAAAATTTGTCACCAACATAGGTTAAGCTGTTTGATTATAGAAAGTACAAGTGAAATTCATTTATGATAAAAACTATCATGAAATTATAAATAAAAAAAAATGTGTTTGGAATTGTGACAATGATGACGATTAAAAGTATTTTTTATTTAAAAAATATTAAAATTAAAGTAAAAATTTATCACGAACATAAATTAAGTTGTTTGATTTTATAAAGCACAAATGAAATCTATCCATAATAAAAACTACCATGAAATTATAAATAAAAAAAAAAGATATGTTTGGAATTGTAGTAGTGGTGGCGGTTGAAAGTATTTTTTATTTAAAAATGTATTCAAATAAAAAAAATTAAAAATTTATTTTTAATATCAATACATCAAAATAATTTAAAAATATATAAAAAATTATTTTAAATAAAAAAATTAAAAATTAAAATGCCGCGTTAAGACTCTTAGTTCGAGGCTCGTCATGTTACCACCTTGACTATCAATAGGTAGAGGTCACAGTCAAGCAAATTATTGTTAAGTAGATATCGGCAGATGGCTATCCAATCCCATGCACCGACTCTCATCAATGCCTGTGTTAGTTCGTTCATGTGGACCTGAACGAGAATCATTGGCTGGCCTCTCTGAATGCTAGCTCTCTTTCCACGTTGCGCCAGCCACAAGAACTCACCTTTCAGATTATGGCTGTGGCCGCCAATTTCAGAGCTTTGCCTTCAAGATCACACTGGGTATTATTGATTTTGAGATGCTACGGCTCTACAATCAAACTCGAGTTTTCAATAAATAAAAATTTATCAAATAATGACCAAACCATGGATAATTAATTATTATTATTAAAAAATCATCTCAAAATTATTTATAAGATTTTAAGATATAATTTGTATTATTATTTAACAAACTCCCTCAAATAAAAACTTTTTAGTCTTGAAATTTGCATAACCTTATACTATATTGTGTTTAATTTTTATCAAGTAAATAAAAATAATGAAATTTAAGTTCGTAATCGTTTAGTTATTAAATCTCTAATAACATGTTAAAAAATCATTTCAACTTAATAATTTAAATTATTAAATAAATTTTTTTATATTATTCATTAAAATAAATTGAAAGTTATGATTGGATTGCATAGCATGCTAGCATGGCTTGACAATAAGTATGCCAACAACCCTACAGTACATGACTTTTACATTTCAAGTGTCCGCTTGGGATTGTAGCACAAAAAGATTGTTGGTTAAAATTTATATTTTTAATATATTTTAAAATTATTTTAATATAATGATATTAAAAATAAATTTATAAAAATAAAAAATTTATTATTTTAATAAATTTTTAAATAAAAATTATTTTTAAAAATAACCACCATTACACTTTCAAACATCTACTTGTAACCTCAGCCATTTGAGTTGAATTTTGGCTCAATGAATTCCGATGTACTTGTCCATAATTCTTTATTTGAGGTCTTGATCTGCCTTAAAAAACATAAAAGATGCAGGAGGATGAAAAATAATTGATCAGAAATTAGGATTAAAAGGTTTATTTTTTTATGGTTTTAGGTTTAAGCCATGTAGTTGCTTATATGATAGCTACTAGAAACTTACATGGTCGTTAATTTCAGGACTCGTAAGATTAGTCAAAATACACGTAAATTAACCCAGTCACCAACATTAAACTAAAAAAAAAATTATTGTACTGTTAACTTAGACATGCCGCAGGTGCCCCCACGATTCAGTCGTAAAGCATATCCTAGGCGACATCTAGAAGAGTCAAATTAATAATACAGTTTTTTAAATATTATAAATATAGTATTTTTATATATATATTCCAATGGAAAAAACCTATTTAAAAAAATAAATTGTATTTTAATATATTTAGTATTAATACAATTATTTATTAATAATAATTAACTAATATAATTTTATTTAAATTTTTTTATATAAAAGTATATTAAACAAGTTTTTAGCAATATTATTTTTACAGAGTTACAAAAATAAGAGATGAAAACTATATTTTTTTTATCTTTTACCTTTTTTAACTTTTCTATCGTCTCTTTTTTATTTTCGGAGATGCACTGTCAGAATAAACCGAGAGGTAACATTATTGTAAACTTGTGTAAGAAAACAGTAAATGTTAGATGTGACAACGTACGATTTGATGCAAACTAGGCACGTCATGCTTGAATAGAAAATTGAGGAGATTGATTGGATGTCTAGTGTTTTTAAAAGTATTATATGAAAATATATTAAAATAATATTTTTATATATATTTTTATATTTTTTATATTAAAATATTAAAAGGATAAAAAACACAATAATTTTTAATTTAATTTTTTTAAAAAAATTAAAAATCTTAAAAAATATAGTTTAAGTTCACTCTTAGCTGATAGTGGAATGAAACATTTTAATATTAAACTTGATCATTTTTGTAATTAAAATTATAATAATTAATTATTTTTCCTTACAATTATGTTTTTTTAATGGGTCTCTTTCATCCAATGATAAAAAAACAAATAAAATAAACATGTGAATCAAAATAAAAATTATTAAAAAATTCAGATCAAATTTATTATTTCCATGTTTAACAGTTTTGTTATTTTTCGACATCTAGTATTTATATCTAAATTTCAGTACTAATGTAATTAGGCAATTGAATGATGTAAAAAGGAGAAAAAAAGTTTGAAAATGAAAAATAAAAATAAAATAGCTGATTCACTATTCATAAAGAATTTTAGGTTTTTTAGAGTTGTGAGTAATATATCTATAATTATTTAAAAAAACAATTAGAAAAGGCTAACCTATCGATAATTAGCAGCACTCAGACACTATAAAAATTAATAGTTTTAATATTCAAATCTTTTATCCAAGGATAAGCTAACAGGTGCTTTAAGGAATTTGATGAGCATAATGTAATGTTCTTAATTAATTTATATGTTTTTTTTACAATTTATTTACCCACTTAAGAACAAAAACAACATAAAATAGCAATCCCCAACGAAAGACCAATTTAAAACTTTTAAAACTCATGACTCGTATTATTATACCACAAGCACGATAAATGAAAAAACTACACAGTTTAATTTCCAACAAATCAAATGTCAAAAGATAAAATCAAAAAGAAATTCTTAACACAAAAGGCTGCAATTCAAATTATGAGGGTAAGAATCAAATTAAAATAAATAAATTAGAGGGTATAAAAAATAACATTAAAGTGTTAAATTAAAAATTAAAAACTTTAACATAAATAAAAAGAAATGAAAAGAATAAGAGCTGAATTTAAAAAAATAAAAAAAACATAAATTTTAATTGAAAAATGAAATTAAAAACAACAAAACTTTAACAAAATTGCAAGTAAAAAAAATCAAAAATCAAAAAAATTTGCTATACTCGAGGCAAAGCAATCATAGGAAACCCCATAAATTATACCGTAAGAAGAAAAAAAAGTGCAGGTTAATTAGGAATTTAATTAAATAAATCTTACCATCTACCAAAGGTCCTAAGGCTAAAGCGACGCTGGCTAGGACACAAAACGACAGTACGTTTCATTCTTTACAAAGCCATACCCAGTTGAGTCACTGTATATGAAACTCCCGCCTCTAAGATCGGCGACTTCCACTTTATCGACAATCCAGTCCTCTCTTAATCGCAAACGCCTTCGATTACCACCGCCACCGCCACCGCCAATCTCAATTTCATTTCAATTCCACAAAATCGTAAAAACTTCTGCGGTTACTCTTCCTTTGAAGTTAGTAATTTTCTGTCTCTTTTGTTTAATAGTTAATTGTTATAATTATCATCATGTGTTAATTGTAGGTTAAGGATGTTAGCTATAGACCTCCAGGAACTAAGCTTAATCTTTTAAATAAAGTCACCTTTTCACATCCAGAGAAAACGTAATTAATTTTTTTTAATCAATCAATTAACTGTTCTGGTTCTGTTAATGCATTTGTGTTGCTTTTAATTTTTGATCGTCTAGTAATTTCTTAATAAACGAAGTGATATTATGGGTTGCCATCATCTTTATTAAAAATATAGGAAGGCAGGAAGAAAATGCTATGTGGTTGCTATATATTGCTTTAGGTTTATTATATAGAGTTGAACTTTGATGAAGAATGTTGTTTTGCTCCAAGCTAGCTACTTTGTGGCTGACACTATTGTTGCTGAACTTACATTTTGGTGGCACGGGCGAAAGCGTATTTTGATTAAAAGAAGAGTTTGGAACAACCGGATTTTACTCGCTTATCTAAGTTCATAAAGTGTGCTTTCCAGGTGGTGGGGGTTTTCTCAAATCTAAAAAAAAAAGTATTTGATCAAGGGAGGTCTTGCTTTGAATCTGCAAAGAGCTGTAAATTGAGTACTATTTTTAAAAAGAAAAAGAAAAAAAAGGGAGAAAATTAAGCATTTTTGACCCTTTTTTTTGGTGATTTTTATATTACATTTCATTGCCGATTCTTAATATAGTTGAATCAGAAACAATAATATATGACAAATTATAATTTAGATACTAAACTGAAAATATTAAAAACTTTTCCAAAATGGTCAAAGACTAAAATAAACAATAAAAATATAAGAACTAAAATTAAAAAAAAAAGGACAGACATGCATATTTACTGAAAAAGAGAGAAAAGAATGAAGAAAAAAAACAACTACCGACGACAAACTGTTCATCAACCATCATCATGTGTTGCACCAAGAGAAAAAGAGCGAGACGTCACTTTTAATAACACGGTGAAATAATAAATTTGACCATCAAGAGACTTCGTACGTGCCGCCCAATAAACCCGAAAACCTTTAAGATGTCAATGCATAAAGGTCAAACGCTTAGTGCTTCTTGATTTAAAAATTAATTATTCATAGTGAAAAGTACAAAACACCATTCGACGATCTAAGTATTAACAATATATATGTGTGTGTGTGGAAAGACAAAATCAGCCTTGAACTCTTTCTTCGTTATTATTTTTCAATTATAAGAGTAGAAAGGACCTTTTATAATTTTGCAAAAAAAATAAAGGCATAAATAACGTTGCCAGCGATTCCATTTTTTTCAATGTGGGGGTAAATAAATAATTGTATTGTTTAAAAGACTGAAATAACCAGCGAAAATCTTTTAATGGCCAGATGTCTTTGGAAAAAACGAAATCACCCTTGAAACCAAGGTACCCCAATTTTTTTTCAGAGGACAAAACCGTAAATTATCTGTCATAATAAACAGTTTTACAGGTCACTATGCACAATATTCCCTACAATATTTATGCTACGTGTTTTCTTGTTTTGATTGTCTCTGCTAATTTTTTTATTAGACGGCAAAGTATTATTCAAATTTTAAATATATTGCCACATGGCAATTCATGTACCTTAATCATAGGAAAACATTTCTTAATTAAGAAACAAAATTAAAATTGCATCCATTTTTTTTTTAGTTTAATGTGGTGTCCGAGTCAGTTTATGCGTACCTTGATTAATCCCACTGACACTGAAATTAACGACCATGTAAGCCTCCAGTGACTATCATATAAACAATCACAGGAATCAAACATAAGATCACAGAAAAAACAAACCTCTTGATTTCAAGTTCTTACCACTATACCACTATCTAAATAATTAAATATATAATACAGTTCTTTCTATGAATTTCACATATCGATAGCCGTTAGATCAAAGATCCAATGTAGACAAAATATCTTTTATTGTCTAATTATCACTATATTAATCATTGATTATCAATAATTAATCTTTCAAAAAGTGCTGTAAGAGAGCACTGCCTCAACTTAGCAACTCGTTAATCAGACAAAGCCCAGCTAGATGGAGTCCTCATCAACCCTGTATGAGAAGCCTAGCTAGGAACTTTGATAGACCCTGCGTAAGTACTTATGATCCCTCTCGAACAAACATGCACCCTAACTTATAAAATGATTCGAGCATGGAACCATCGGAATTCGCATCTTTTTGAAACTTTATTTTTCAACAATTCATCGTGGCCATGGTTGTTCATCAACCACCTAACCTGTCATATTTCCTTGCACGGTTAGCACGGGAAGTTCATGTTCTTTCCTTAATCGATTTTATAAAAATATTTTTGGTGATTTTCTTCAACGTTTTAAATTTTCTATTTCATTAAAAAAATATTATTAGGTTATTGAAAATTATTAAAAAACCATCTCAATTAAAAAACTTAAATCTTTAGATAAAATTTCAAAATATAATTTATATTATTTTATAATATATACTTTCAAATAAAAATTATTTAGACTTAAAACTTACACGAACTCACACTATTTTATACTTAATTTTATTAATTAGAATTTTATACTTAATTTTATTAATTAGAATGAGATGATGGGATTTAAACTTATAATTATTTAATCATTAAAACTCTAATATCATATCAAATAATCATTTTAACTTAAAACTTTAAATTATTAGATAATATCCTAGTGTCTGTGTATGTGTGTATTATTTTCTAAGAAAAGTAATCATTTTTCATCCTATAATAATAAAAAAAAATCTTATTATAACTTGAATATATTCCTTAAAAGAAAGATAAATTTAAAATTTATACATGATTGATTCTTATATTTAATTTTATTGATTATAATATAATAATAAGATTCAAACTTGTAATTATTTGATCATTAAAATTATAATATTTTGTTAAAGAATCATTTCAAGTTAAAAACTTAAGCTATCAAGTGATATTTTAATATAATTTTTATATTATTCTCTAAAAAAAAGTAACTATTTTTCATCCTATAATAATAATAATAAAAAATCTTATTAACTTGAATCTGTTTCTCTAAAAAAAAATCTATCATATATTTATAATTTGGAATAGAATAGTTCGAATGAAAAGCGAAGAGATTCCGAAGTAATGTTTCCCAATAAGAAGTTTGCATTTCCGGTGGGTGGATGAGTGACATCTTGCACCTATAAATAATTGTTTTTGTTTTTTCAATCCTATTTCTGAGAATAAGGTCCGAGGGTTTTATTTTTTCTGGACAAATCCTTACTTATTAAATCAAAATAAAAAAATACTTATTTATCATCGTTTTATTTATTAATAAAAAATGAATTATATGAAAAGAATTTAATGTTTTTATAAATATATGTTAAGTTATAAATAATTTACAATAATTGTTTTTTCTCCCTATCTATATTGGTTTCAAATCCAAGATAGTTATAAACATGGAGGTTAATATAACTTAATTATTATCCGAAATAATTAAGCGTGCAAAATTATAAATAATTTTGTTGAGTTTTTTAATTAATTCAACTAGATATATCGAAGATCCCATATGAGATTGCAAATTATCAAAAGAAAAAAAATAAATACATTGTAAATGAAATTGTCCGAGGTCGAAACAGAAAACCTAGATGGTGAAACATCGGTAAATTACCTCCTATTATTATTTAATTGCAATAGACCCAAATAGTCATTTTCTTGGAACAATGAATATTTACAATTTAATTGCATTTACAATTTATCATTTTTTATGTTAGTCATGGAGTTTCCTTTTAAGTATAAATAGTATTACTTAATTACCCCGTTGTATCCGCTGCGGGGTAGAGCAAAAAAAAATTTAACAAAAACAAAACATGTAAGCATAGCTAGTAATTACAATAACATAAAAAAATTAATTATGTATAAAATAAATTTAATGTTGGTATTTAATTTTAAAAATATATCATATTGAATCGATCTCAGTCAATATTAATTAACTATAAAATTCACTAATTAGGTCAGTTGCAAAACCACAATGCGCTAATTTAGTTAACTATAAAATAAACTATTTTGTGCAAAATCAAGCTTCAGTGGAAAGCCATGTTTTTTTGCGATGCCACAAGAACCTCGTGCCAAGGCAATTGAACCAAAATATTAAGCTCAAATTTCAATCCAATCAATTATTGAAGGACCTAATTGAAAAACAAAAGAATATGGGTGTGAAAAAAAAACCTCAAGGATAAAAATAATAATTAAAACATGTGTAGTACATATTAGATGGAACAGTAAAAGTCCTAGGTGAAGTAGTTTTTTTTTTTTTTTTTTTTATTGAACTGGCAAGATTAGATGCTGTGAACCGAGTGATATTTATTTATTTATTGTTTTTTTCTGGGGGAGGGGACGGAGACATGGATTTCGAACCAAAAGCTGGACACGTTTTTTCTCGTGCAAGTACAAATGACTCAAACTTAATTTTGATATATTATCTTCATAAAAAGGTAATATTTTGGTACTATTCTAAAATAAAAAAATAATAAAAGCAAAAATATGTCTGATTGAAAAAAAAACATAAATTAAATATGTTTCTAAGGTAGTTTAAAGTAAATTTTTATATTTTTTAAACAAGATGTGCAAAAAAAAATTATTATTTTTATTTTTATTATACATATTTCTCGTATTCCAAGATAATAACAAATGATACCTTACTATCTCTATCTCTGTGTTCATAAATCTTTCTTATGCTATGCTGTGTAGATTATTTGATATTGTGGCTTTGATTGTCTCTTAAAATATATTGATTTTATTTATATTTTTTAAATTTTATTTTTAATATTATCATATCAAAATGATATGAAAATAATAAAAAAATTAATATAAATAAATAAATAAATTGTTTTATTGAAAGCTAAAATTTAACATTGATATTCTAACTTGTTAGTTTTTAAATTTACTTCCTCCAAATTATCACCTACGAAGGCCTACCAGAATGTACGGGCTATTAATTAATGTCACGCAACCAAATTTATCAAGTAACTTTTTTAATACATGATAGAGGTGGACCATTGAAGTAAGCTATTAAACCTGTTGAGTTATTGAATTAGCCGTGTTTTTTAATATTTTTTTTTATGTTTTTAAATTATTTTAATATAGTAGTATTATTTAAAAAAATAAAAAAATTATGTTATTGAATTATTAGAGTTGTTTTTGAAAAATTGTTTTGTAATTAATTTTTTTTATGTTTTTGAATTATTTTGATGTATTGATATTATTTTTTTAAAGTAAAATAAATATTATTTTGATGTATTTTTTAGTAAAAAATATTTTTTTAAAAAATTAATATTACATTTTCAAATACCTCATTTTATTTTTATTTTTAAGAAATTAAAACAATGTTATTTGAATGTTTAAAAAAACAACCAAACTTAATCAATTTTATTGAAGAGCCATGATGTGCATATAAATTAACTATGCACAGCTTTTATATAAATTAATTATGCACAGCTTTTTCAAATACCTAGCTTTTAATCACCTATAGTCCATTATTTATCAATTATTACATGACTCATATCCGTTTGTATAAAGTTTCAGTACGGTTTATACGCATAATATTTTCCTTCGTTAAATTTATTCTTAAAATGGAAAAATAAAATTATTAAGTGGACATGGAAATAGCCTCATATAGTATTATTATTATTATTATTAATTAATTGAAGGATGCCAAATAAAGTGATATTCCTTCTGTTCCATCATAAATATTGACCCAGTTGTTGCTTTGAAAATATAGCATTGTTGTGTCCAATTTTTTACTTCAATTTTATTACCTGAAAGTTTAAGAAGAAAATTCATGAAAAATGTTGACTTAATTTTTTTTTAAAACACTACTTTAATAAAGTAAAAGTCTCAAAGCAGGTCAACATTATGGTATGCTTACTTCTTAGTATTGTTAAAAGCCAATAATTGATTGATCAAGGGAGTGCTAATAAATCAAGAATATATCTAATAAGTGATTTAATGTTAAAAATTTAAAATTAAGGGGTTTATTTTTCATGTGGTTGTTAATATGATGGCCACTAGAGGTTTATATAGTCGTTAACTTCAATATTCGTAGTATTAGTCAAGATATGCGCAAGTTGATCCGGATACCAATATTAATAAAAAAAATATATAAACAGTGAAAATATTGTTCAATGAACCATCAAATAAAAAAAATAACTTAGAAGTCCATGCATGAGTTTATTTAATTAATTAGGTGATTTTTGTTATTTTTTAATGGCAAGAAAAAAATGAAAGACAATTGGACATGTTTTCCATTTTTACTATTTTAAGATGAAAAAAAATTAACTTCAAAACTATTAAAAAGTAAATTTATTTTTTATATGTTCATGTTTTTTCTCCAATAACCAAGTACATTTTCTTTTTTTTTTTTATATTTATTTCTATCCTAAGACATTGTATTTGATAAACGAAACCAATATAAAATGAAAAACGCAATCAATTCATAACTTCAGAACAACGAGACACGTGCGATAGCCTTAAGAGCACACGAGCCTAGATCCCATAGGAACAAAACACGTGTTCATCCAGGGTACATAAACGTCACAGCATCGAATCCAATCGAAAGTAAATTTTTTCCAAGAAAAAAAGAAAAAACAAAAACTTTCACAGTTTGTACTTTGCATTCCCTTTTTTTTACCCCTCTAAACAGAGAGAACTGAAAAATTATTCTTGCCAGGTAATTATGGATTTGGTCCCTGTATTTTTATTATTTTTCTTTTCCACCACCTCCTAGTCTCCTATTTTTGTAATGTTTGATCTTTATTTCTACTATCACTGTCAATTATCATCAAAGAATGCATTAATTAAAGCAAAATATGCAGAAAATAGTGTGATTAACAGCAGGATCTGTCAGTCTTTTTGATGATCATGAAAGGATAAAATGACTGCAGCAATAGGCATTAGAGGAGGTGGAATTAAAAACAATAAATAGTAGGAGGACTAAAATAAGAAAAATCAGAGAGTAGAGTACCCAAATCATCACTAGCCCTGACTTGGTGTCCCGCAAATGAAAAGGACAGCTCATCCTCAACGAATAAAAACCTTGTCGGGCCTTGTTCGTCTCAGGTCCCGCCTTATTGTACCCGTACAGTAATTTGCGGCCCACTCTATTCCCCTCGTAGGATTTCCGATGAGAGACGCTATTTTGAAAAGCTTTTTGATAAAATAGTTTTTTAAATAATATAAATATAATTTTTTATAGTACATTCTAATAGATTTTTTTTTTGAAATCTCATTTATATTTTAATATAATTATTTTAATAAAACTATTAATTAATTAAACAAAATTTTAGCACTTTTAATTAGTATATAGAAATGATTATCAAAAAGATATTTTGATTTTTAAATATAACTCTTTTCTTGAAACTATAAAAATAAAAATTAAATTTTTTCATTCTTTTTTTTGGCTTTATATTTAGCTCTTTCCTTGAAGATATTTTTAAGTTTCATGAAAGCTCTAGTTTTGATGTGAAAACATTAATATTAATTTAAATGTTTTTATTTATATATATTTTAAAAATATTAAAAAAATGTAACTTTAAATTTATTATATATATCTTTAAATATCAAATCATTATTAATAATTTATCTTTAATTTTTTTTTGTGAGGGTATTGATTGCAGATTGTTGACCTAAAAAGACAACATTACTGATGTTTTTCAAAGTAAAAAATTACAAGAGAAAGGCTCCAGCAATTGTTGACCTTTGTTGTTCATCGTGCCTTTTTTTCTTCAACGTTCGAACAGGTAATGTCTTTCTCTGACAAAAAGGAAACTTTTATTTTTCAACAAAAACGTCTCCATGTTTTCTAATAATTCAATATGTATTAAAATAATGGTTTTGATCACATTATCCTATTATTAAAAGAGCAATCAATATTTCAAATCGATTCCACATTTTTTTTAATTTTAATATTAATATAAAATACAAAAACATGTAGACACGGCAAAACTTGGATGGATATTTTTTATCTGTTTTTTAAAATGTTCTTAAAATTATTTTTTTATTTAGAAATATTAAAATAATACTATTTAATTTTTATTTTAATAATTTTAATGTACTAGTATAAAAAATAAAAAATATTATTTTAATTACAAAATACTTTTAAAAAAAATTATCAAACACACCTTTAAAAAAAAAATGTTACTGTTAAGAAATGTACCCCCTTCTTTATTAAAATAGTATTTAGAATGGTAATAGCGTTACTTTTTTAAAATTTATTTTTAATATTAACGTTTTAAAATAATAAAAATATATAAAAAATTAATCTAAAGTTTTTTTTTCCTATCAAATCTTTTAATATAAAAAGCACCGCCACACAGCGCAATAAAAAACTTCGCAATTCCATCCCTTCTCCCCTCCCCTCTCCCTCTCTCTAAAAACACACACACACACACACACACACACACACTCTCTCTCTCTCTCTCTCTCTCTCTCTCTCTCTCTAAACAAATTCCCATTTATTATAGTAACACTCACCCCCGCAGCACCAGCGTTGCTTTCTCTTCACTTCAAATAACCAAAAATCCTCTGCATACTCCGACGGCAAACACGCCACAACAGATAACAGAAAATCAAACACTCCTTCATTTGATCCTCTGTCTCTCTATAAACTGACTTCTTAAATTAAATTAAGGTTCCTTTTTTTTTTTTTATTAAATGGATCTGCTAATGGGACCCGTGGCTAGATCCGGACCCGAACTTGACGAAACCGGACTGGATTCCCTCCAATTCGGTGAAGATATCCGTCACTTAATCACTGCACCATCAGAAAACGCCAGTTCTTTCACTGCTTTACTTGAATTACCAGCTAACCAAGCCGTGGAGTTGCTTCATTCGGATTCGGGTCAAAAACAGTGCCCGAATTTGACTTTTCCTTCTAACACTTCCCTCCTCGAACGAGCCGCCAGATTCTCCGTTTTTAACGGCGGTAGTAATTCGACGGACTCCAGCTCCGTTCCGTCCGATTCTAGCTCGAAGAATCTCGAGAAAGAAGCAGCCGTTAAGAGGGAGCCGTTAGAGACGGAGTCTTACCTCGACTCATCTCAGCCGCCGGTTTCTGATCCGAAGGTGGATAATTCGGCGCCAAATGCAAGGGCGTGTTCGAAGAGAAAGGAACGAGAGAAGAAGGTAAACACCAGGGTTTTTATGGGGGAATTGCCAAATTAGTGGCAAATTAGTAAATAATGTTGAATTGAGTCAGTTGTTGTGAAATTAGGTTAAAGGAGCGTCAAAGAAGAGCAAAAATGAGGGTTCTCAACAAGAAGAAGAGAAGCTGCCTTACGTTCATGTTCGAGCTCGGCGGGGACAGGCAACAGATAGCCATAGCTTAGCAGAAAGAGTAATTTTAATTTAATTTAGTTTTGTCTAATTTGATTATTATAATTAAAAAGTTTGATCAATTGATACTTTTTTTAAATTTTATTTTTTATAGGCGAGGAGAGAGAAAATCAATCAAAGAATGAAGTTATTACAAGAACTGGTCCCAGGCTGCAATAAGGTAAGTTAGTTAGCTAGATATTGTAATGATTTGACATGGTTTCGTTTCTTTTCCTTTTTTAATTGATCATAGCTTGATCGTGATATGTTTAATAATGATTACCTTAAAAGTGGGTTTTGGATTATGGATTATGCGGGCTAATTAAGGTGGGTTTGTCATGGTTACCTTTTCACCTCTTGCTTTTGTACTAAGAGAAGTGTCAACTAGGGTTTCGTGGTGACAGTTTTGTATTTTTATCTCTTTTTTATGTTTTTTTTATATAATTTTTTGTTCACTTTTTTCTCTTTTAAGGAATGTCTGTTAGAGGTCCTTTTCGAGGTTAGTTTTGTCATTTCAGGAATTATTGGTACTGTGATATCGTAGCGATGATGTCTGTGCTTCATAAATGATCTAATTAATAAAAGGACCCTGAATTTTCCCTCAAAAATTGGCAGTAAGATTCAGGAAAGGACAGGAGTGCCCTTATGGGATAGACCAGAAATTTATTGTGGAAATGCTAGCTGGAGGTTCCTCGAAACAGTTAATATTCTGCCTGTTGGATCAAATGTTTGGGTCCACAAAAAAGTTTTGGTCCCTATTTGAAAGGTGCATGGTACCAACTTATCTTGCAAGTTTGGTATCCATCTTAAAAGATGGATTATTGTACTCGGTTTGAGAATAAGGTTTAAATATTTTTATTTAAAAATATATTAAAATAATTTTTTTTATTTTTTTAAAATTATTTTTGATGTTAATATATTAAAATGATCTAAAAACATAAAAAATATTAATTTAAAGTAAAGAAAAAATAAAAAAATTTCAATTTATTTTAAAAAAACTTTTAAAACGTAAAAACAAACCATACTAGAATAAGAATAATCAGGACTAATTTTCTAGACCTAACTGCAAAGTGACATGATGTGATTGTTGATAATTAAATTTATCTAATTTGTTCAAACAAAGAACAGAAAAAAGTTTCGTGATTTTTTCTTTTAGCTACTGATCGAATGGGATTTATAACATGCATATATTGAATTCCTTTCTGAATAAAGTGATTTTGAACAAATATAGATTACATTAACCAGTGATAATTCTCCCCCTCTTGGCCTCTAATTGTGATTTTCTGAAGTTACAGAAGTTTAATTGTCACTCGTGACTGTTTTGTTAATATTTATCATGTACTTAGCTTCCGCCTCGCATTTCTCTTATCAAGCGAGCACACACAAAGAGACTATTACCAGAATTTAAGAGCATAAATTAGTTTGGGACCATATGTATCTGGGATTAACTGAGGAAAAAGGCCAAAACAGGCGTGCCCTTGTATGCCTACCTGCCTGAGTTGTTCCTTGAATCCAAGTTCTTGTTATAGTCCACATGCACCTAAGCAGTATTTAAGGGGCTCATCTGGGCTCAACCAAAATTAATTCAAGCACTGAATATGTTTTAATAATATTGTATTCACTAATCAGTTTTCGATCTTCACTTTTGCTCAAGTTGTCTCTTTCTTGCTAGGTGTTGCTGCCATATGTTTTCTGTAATTCATGGTGTCAATATTAGCACTACTGTGGTTTAAAGTCTCTGAATCCAAAAAGTTCATGTTATAGTCCCACATGCATCTAAGCAGTTTGTAAGGAGCTCTTCTGGGCTCAACCAAAATTAATTCAAGTATCGAATATGTTGTAATAAGAGTGTATGCACTAATCAGTGTTCAATCTTCACTTTTGCTCAAGTTGTCTCTTTCTTGCTTGATGTTGCTGCCATATCTTTTCTGTAATTCATGGTGTCAATATTAGTACTCTTGTGGTTGGAAGTTACACCCATGCAATGCTTTCTTATCTGTGGATTGATTAGTTGACTTGTTATGCTTGTATTTGATCATTGTTTTTTTAACTAGGATTGGTTTTCAAATTAAAGTTGAAAGGCTAAAAAGAAGTCCAATCCTTTTGTCTATGCAGATAATATTAGTCTATCATAGTTGACATGGTGGTCTCATAAGCAAGCGTATTTATTCTCTTAACTAGCTTGTCTAGTTCTGCCCATGTTGTCTTTGCTATGATCTATTGGACATTGAATTATTTACTTGAGATTGGCTCTAACCAGCTGATCATAGATCATTGAAGCTAGCTTCCTTTTTAATTACAACGTGGCTTAGTTATTAGAAGTTATCTTTCTATGCAGATTTCTGGTACAGCATTGGTTCTGGATGAAATTATCAACCATGTGCAGTTCCTGCAACGCCAAGTGGAGGTGAGAGTTTCTTCCTTCCTTTTATTTTTTTGGTTTTGGGGGAAGGATGTTGCTTTCGACCGCTGGATGTGCCCTCTATTAAGAAATCGTAATGTCTTATAATTCTAGACAACTAGATTTGTTTAATTCTTTGGATGCCATTTTTTGTATCATCTCTGTGTATAGAGGCAAAGCTCTACAAAATGTTGGCAAGCTTACCTGCTGCCATAATTATTTGCCACGATCTTATTCTAGATGTGTGTTTGGTTTCAGATCTTATCAATGAGACTTGCAGCAGTTAACCCAAGAATTGATTTCAACCTCGACAGCATATTTGCTACAGAAGTAAGTATCGGTTTTTGCCCTTTATATTTTTCATGTAACTTGTGAAATGAGAAAATAAGGTTTGCTCTGCTTTCCTCCTGGGTTTTGTGCCACAACTAAGCAAAAGTTCCTCCTGGGTTTTGTGCCAGAACTAAGCAAAAGCTTAGACCATGTGTAGCTGTGTGCTGTTGTGAGCTATTTCTGCACACACTTCACAAATATGCTCTGGTGCATCCCCTGTTCACCACCTTGAAACACTTCTGCTTTTGGATTTCTAGATTTCTAGTGCTTGTCATGTCTGTGTTATTGGCAGTTCGCAGATGCTTTATTAAGCAGGTGGAAGCAGAAAAGTAATCTTTTGTAATTATGATACATTCATCAAGTGAACTCCCATAAGTTTCCTGAAAGGGCAGTTTTACTTTCACTAATATGAGTCAACTTTGGGCCATGCCATGCCATTCTATCTACAGAAATTTTTACCTTCAACTTTGTAGTTTTCCTGCAATGGTTGGTTAACTGCCCCCCTTAATGAGCCAGAGGTACTTTGCGATTATCCCGAGGTTCAATTCATTTGTATCTACTCAAAAACTACACTTTGGCTTGCCTGTTGTATTTTCTGATTATGACCATGACTGATTTACCCTGTACACTTGAAATCTCTGAATTTTCCCAAGCACTGGTAATGAACTTAAATGAAATCCTGAAGCTTAATTTAACTTATTTCCCTGATAAAAACACCACCTTGGTAATTATAATTCATTTACTGCACAAGCTTCACAAATTTATAGAGTAAAAATGTATATGAATTAGCTAATTTGCTGTCCCTTTTAAACTTGCAGAGTGAATCTCTAATTGACAGTAACTTTCCCAGCATGGTAATGCCTCTGACGTGGCCAGAAGCCCAAGTCAATAGAAACAGACATCAGTTCCAACGGCAATGGCAGTTTGATGCGCCTCACCAGCCAGTTTGGGGTAGAGAAGAAGACAGCCACAACTTCATTACTCCAGAGAACTCTCTTTTAAGTTACGGCTCTTCAGCAAATTCAGGTATAATACAGTTTTTTTTTTATTCCTTCCATATTTTGTAACACCATCTCATTGTCTCTTCTTGTCCTCCTATCTTGTGATTGTAAAAGGAATTTTAAATGTAAAATATGCTTAAAATTAAGAAACTCCTTCATTTAGAATAAAATGAACACTATTTAACAAAGATCATAACAATCGAAAATGTAATTCATGCAAGTTCCCTTTTCCAGTTTTTAAAAGCATTTATTAATTAGTATTTGAAGTATACAATAAATAGAAAAGCATGCTATGTTTTGATGTTAAGGAATGGCAAGGGAATTTGATTGCTGGCTTCCAGATTTGCTTGTCATTCCTTCAACATCCCTGGCAATTGTTAGGCTTTAACTTTGGAATCCGGTGTCTATTATCGTTGACATTTTAAATTCTTCACAAGATGCAAAAGCTAAATGGTCACTCTTTTCTGTGCAAACATGAATAGATTGAAACTTGGCTAACTTGAGTTGTCATTGTGATGCAGCATCTCTGCACTCCAATCAAATGAAAATGGAGTTATGAAGGCTGAATGAAGTTCTACCAGTAGCTAGTACTGTATATATCAAATGTAAGCAATTAGCAGGAAGTAGAGCGGAGGCATCAAACATTAATCTGGTTTTCCATGTCTCCAGGTCCGTTGGAAATGTCTCAGTGAAGATGAGAAATCCAAGCTTGTAATTCTCATATAGTTCTACATATATGATGGACTACATACATTTATCTATATACTAACTCTTTTGAGAGTCAGTCAATCTAATTCTTCATCATTTGTGAGATGATTGATGATTCATATTGTAGATTCGAACAATGATCGATCTCTTGACTATTATGAAAGCAGCCTTCATTTTGTTTGATTTTGTTCTGTGACCATCTTTTTATCATATCATATTATAAAACATGCCCTGCGCTGCGTGCCCCCATCCCAATTTTCCCTCTTCTAAGTTCTTCTCAATGAGCTTCTTTCCATCTTCCGGTTACAAGAATCAGGATGCTAATCTATCAGAATGTTTTATTTGCCACCCAGATCGAATGACAGAAATAATCTGATATCCATTAGAGTTTCCCAGGCCCAAAAATCAGAGCTTAAAGAAGCAAAAACTACAATTTAGAGGGCAGATCTTGTTTTTTTTTTTTTTCGTTTGTCAATTGTTTCACTCAAGAAGCAAACACTTGAGTTCATAATACAACTCAAACAACTTTTTTTTTTTTTATTATTATTATTTTAATTTCTTTCCTTAATGGGCCCGATAAATAAACATTAAAGATTACTGCGATGTATAGAATGAACAGAAAGCTACTCATAGAGGTTTTTCTTCTTCTTAAAACTAAAACAACCAGATAGAGAGTTGCTAGACAAACTCAAGAAAACAACCTAAGATCCCAAATCTCCTCCGATGACCACTCCAATTCTCCAATTAATCTTCCTTTTAATCCTCTCCCCTCTCCGCCAATTACCCCCCTCCAAACCAGCAACCCCCACCAGAATCCAAGTCCCCCACCCGCTTCCCACCACCCTCTCCGTCACCGACTTCGGCGCCATCGGAGACGGCATCCACTACGACACAGAAGCCATTCAATCAACCATTAACTCCTGTCCCACCACCCCACCAACCAAAACATGTCACGTCAACTTCCCACCTGGGATCTACCTAACAGCAACCATCCACTTAAAATCCAACGTTGTTCTAAACATCCAAGAAGGAGCAACCTTGCTAGGCGGCACAAAACTAGAGGACTACCCAAAAGAGTTTAACAGATGGTATGTTGTTTTAGCAGAGAACGTGAGCGATGTAGGGATAACTGGAGGTGGGGTTGTTGATGGTCAAGGATTGAAGTTTGTGATGAGGTTTAACGAGAGAAAGAATGTGATGGTGAGTTGGAATTCTACTGGGGCTTGCTTGGGTGATGAGTGTAGGCCAAGACTGGTTGGCTTCATTGGATGTACAAACGTCAAGGTTTGGAATGTTAGGTTAAGTGAGCCAGCTTATTGGTGGTAATTCCCTTTATCCTTAATTGTTTTATTATTTCCTGAATTTTCTCGTAAATACATGCTTATTTAGGCATTTCAGCTTCGGTATATGATAATTAAGGCAGTGTTTTTGGAGTTTGATAATTGCTGTTCTTCAAAATATTTATTTTAAATGTTTTAAAATAATATTTTTAATTTTTAAAAAATTATTTTTTATATCCTACATAAAAACAATTTTTTTTGTTTTAAAAAAAATTGAATTTCTAAACGGCATCTAAAGGGATCAGCAATTGAGTTTCTTGATAGTAACTAGGTTGGTGTTACAAATTGGACTAGTTACTTGAAAGAGTTAATTGAAATTCAACACAGTTTGAGGACTAAAAATGAATAAACGAATGTAATAGGGATTTTATTTTATTATTAAATATGTCAGAAGCTTATTGGGAACCCAATCAGTAATATTACTTTTGCCTCTTGATCTTGTTGAATTGGAGAGAAGGCCCGCGTTGATGCTTGCCCTCTGTACTCGCTGCAATAAGAGGACGCGTGGCATGTGAAAATTTCTCGACCGTTGATAAGCAGCTGTCCTGTTTATACACGTCCACGGATATGATTTGCACCTAACGAATATGATTTGCACCTATCACTTATCTTTTAAAAAAGCTTATCCATCCATCCATCCATCATAGAACATCCCACTACTTGATTGAAATGTCTACTTTGGTGCCTTGAATATTACAAAATGTTCCAAGGGTTAGGAAAATCATTTTTTCATTAAAGTCAGAACAGCTTAAGTTTGAAATTTGTTATTTAATTACCAGTAGGAAGTAGTTTGAGACGCAGTTACTTAGGTTTTGTTGGTCAAACATTAGTTTTGTCTCTCCTTAGTTCAAGCCAAGCCTTCACATCATGTTCCCATTCCTATTTCATGGGCACCAATGTGTGGAAAGAAAGCATGGAGCTGAAATAACTTACTCAGAATACCCTTTAACAAATTACGTGGTACGATTGGGTCGAATAAGCCCTTATAGGAGCTGTTCTTCAGCATTTGCATAAGTTGCATGTTTAATGTTGTCGATCTAGAAGTCAGCTGGCAATGCCTCGTTTTACGTGCCTTACATTAATCAGTTTTTAGCTCAAGTACTAATGTTAAAGCTGGTTACTTCTGGTTCATCAGATTTAAGTGCAGTCTGTGTAAGTGTGTGGTTACTGATGGTGCAGCTTGACGAAATTTCCAAGTCTCTGAGTTACCAAACTAACCAGTGAAACTGTTTGATTTGTCTATATGGAAGTCTATTAGGAAGAGTAGTTGAATTGAATATCATTACCTGAGTACTAAATGGCTATTGTTTTTCAATTCTTTTCTGTTGAATTAATAAAATCTGATTAATGCTTTTGTTATTGCAGTTTGCACATAGTACAGTGCCTTAATACACACATTTCTGACGTTTCCATATATGGTGACTTTAATTCACCTAATAATGATGGGATAGATATAGAGGATTCTAATAATACACTTATTACAAGATGTCATATTGACACCGGAGATGATGCTATTTGTCCGAAGACATACACCGGTCCGATTTATAATTTGACTGCTACAGACTGTTGGATTCGAACAAAATCTTCAGCGATCAAGCTTGGTAGTGCTAGTTGGTTTGAGTTCAAGGGTCTGGTGTTTGACAATATCACTATTGTAGATTCTCATAGAGGATTGGGACTGCAGATACGTGATGGAGGTAATTCATTCTTTCTTCCCTCTATGACATCAACAACTTTCGAATATAAATTCTTCATAAATAGAAATGCAAATGCTGCAAATGCTCTCAATCGTTTGTTAGATTATACGTCCTTTTCAAGAACAGGCTTGCGTATACAAGGCTTTCCATTATTGTAAGGATGTAAATATGGAATATCCTTTCCATACCAGGACATTTTAAAGTTGATGAATTGAGTATGAGAAAATATGTTTCATAAGGAATGGAAAAACTATGCCGATGGCCTTTATGTGAGTAATCATAAGTTGACATGCTAATCTTTGGCGATTCTGATTAAGAATACTGATTCTACCTTGATCCTTGACATCTTTTTGATTGGTAGGTTAGAATTTTGATTGGTTTCTTAGGTATACTATAAGGAGTGGATGGCATCTTTATGTTTGATCTTGTCTACTAAATGTGTTATCATAGCTGCTAATGAAATGGACTGAGACACCAGTGATGTTTTGGCTCTAAATGGGACCAGAGTTCAATTAACAATACTCTGATCCTACCCTGATCCTTGATGGTTAAATATTGTTGCCTGAGAACTTCAGCCCCAGCATTTGTAATTTAATTAATCCCTGATATATCTCAAGTAAGCAGTGCCTAGTTGATGTGACAATCCCAACATTTGATGGCCACCTAAATTATAAGTTTCAATGATGATTTTTAGTGACATATATGAGAAACATTGTTGGATTATTGATTATTCTAACTTACACAGGACAACTTTTGCAGGAAATGTAAGTGACATCACCTTCTCAAACATAAATATTAGCACAAGATACTATGATCCATCATGGTGGGGTAGAGCAGAGCCTATTTATGTGACAACCTGTCCGCGACACTCAAGTTCAAAAGAGGGCTCAATATCTAATCTACAATTCATCAACATAACGGCGAATTCTGAAAATGGTGTATTCTTGTCAGGCTCTAAAGGTGGCCTGCTGAGCAATCTCAGATTCATCAACATGAATCTGACTTTCAGAAGATGGACAACTTATCCAGGTGGCTTGGTAGACTACAGACCTGGATGCCAGGGTCTTGTTAATCACAGTGCAGCCGGGATTATCATGGAACATATCGAGGGCTTCGAGGTTGAGAACGTAAATATGAGATGGTCTGATTATCAAAATGAGCCGTGGGATAATCCTTTGGATTTCAGACCTTCGACTGTGAATAACATTTCTTTTCTCAATTTCCATTCTGCTATGTATGAACAAATGAAATAGCTAGGAAACCATGAGAGGAACCGTCACTTGACGTCGTTCTTGGATTGAAACAATAGAGTTGAGTTCCAATTTTTTCAACATTTGGGGCACAGGTGTTCATTTGAAGAGAAACACATGCCTTGTAATATGTAATAAAGGAAGCCTTGTATTCAAGTTTTATTATATTGAAACCATTGATAATAGTGATAAGTTCTCCTTCGGACATGTATGGAGGTTGAACATGCCATAGGTATCTGCTTTGATCTTCCTGGATTGTCTTGCTAATGATAGAGGATATTTGAATCCCAATTCATGGTTTTCATCAAACCTCGCTTGATCGAACCGGATCGACCGGTTCCTATCTTGGTGACTTCTTGGGTGGACGGCAGTATGATTCGCTTAATTTGTCCAAGAAAGTTGTGATTTTTTTGCTCGACGCCGTGGTTTGGTGCCCACTTGATCTTCTAACGAGCATTTAGATAGATTTTTCCCTTTATGAAGAACTAGTATTATATTCATTTTTTCGTGTGATTTTTTTGAGAGGCCATTGATGAATGACGATGGGAGGGATATTCAGTCCCGTGTCATTCGGTATGATATCGACCGACTTTCCCTTGACTAGATTTCCCTTAATTAGATGGAACCTAATTTTAATTAACAAAAACAATGTGAGTAATTATCAAGATTAATCAAGGATTAATTGTACCATATGATTTTGTTATGAGCCAAGGAAGAGGATATTAAACATGTGACAATTACAGTTAAAAATGTTGAATTAATTTTATAAGAAAATGACAGCAACAGTTGTAACACGAAGAATAAACATGTGATAGAAGTAAGTTAACAATCATGCGATTATAATAGTTGGTTCGTTAGTATAAAAAGTTAGTTTCTAGTTAGTCAGTTAGTAGAAGCAGTTACAGGGCTGCGGTCTATTGTATATAAGCTTGAGAATAATGAGCTAAGAAGGCGAGCAATCACATTGGATCAATTTAGAAGTTTTGCCGTTAATCTTTCTCCCTCTCAGTATTCTTCCATTTCTCCCTCATTTTTCTTATAAACTATGCTTGTTAAGGAGTAATCCTTAACAATTGGTATCAGAGTCATAACAGTAAAATCAAGGCTTTAAAGGAGCATGGTAGGAAGGTGGATGAGTATATTCAACATCTGCAAGAAAAGACAGCGGAGCATGGCAAGAAGCTCGATCAAATCAATTCACAATTAGAAGCTATAATGGCTATGTTGAGGGCAAATTCAGGAAGCCTATAAGATGGTAGAGTTAACTCAACTAATGGAGGAATTATTCCAAGTCAGAGGATGTGGTGGAAGAATTTAATAAGCTAGCACAAAACAAGAGTGTGAACGAACATGTAGAAAGATTTGAAGAACTCAAATCTCTAATGAATGCCTTGAATCGTTCCTTGCCTAAATTATATTATATTTCCAGTTTCGCAAGTGGGTTAAAGGATGATGTAATGCTGAAAATTCTCAAGCTTACAATGCTGGTACAAACTTTACATTACATGAGTAGAGAAGGAGGTTGGGCAATGTTTTAGATATGGGCAGAAATATGTACTTGGACATCAGTGTAGCATGAAGGAAATACATGTAATAAAAAGAGTAAAAATGGATTGATTCCCGGATGTGGAAGAAGGTAATAGTAATGAAATTTTAGTTGAAAAAGGCAAGATCGATGAGTATGGAAGAGTGGTCAAGCCTGCAGCAATCAGGACAGGAAATTGATGAGGAATGACAATTAAGAAGTGGTCATAGAGCTTATTCAAGGGTCAAATCTATTCCAAAAGAATACTACCCAGGAAAGTTAGAAGAATTGTCCAAACAATCCCCAGAATTCAAGATTGATTATTGAAGACAAGAATCTTTCCAAGAGAGGAGTATTATTACAAGTTGAGGAGGGAGATAGTAAACATGTGACAATTACGGTTGAATGTCGAATCAATTTTAGAGGGAAAGAGCGGCAAGTAACAGCAAGAAGAATAAGCATATAATGGAAATCAGGTAGTAAGCACGCGATAATAGTTAGCTAGATCAATTAGTTGTTAGTTGAAGAATAAGCATTAAATTGAGATTAAGTTTTTCGAAGAAGTATTTAATCTCGGCTAATATTAAATTAATTTAGAAGTATGTCTTATCATTGAAATAAATAAACAAAAAAAGAAGGGAAGTGTCAAAACTGTGCCAAAACTTTCATCTTTGTGGCCAGCACCAGTAGAATCATTTTAGGACATGAAATTGCTCTCATACATCGACTTGTTTCTCCACTATCCTAAACATGCAAACGCTTCTATCCTTAACCAATTTACTCGCCAGCTAACAACCCTCTCTTCCTTCCTGCCAACTAAACCAACTAATTTAAATGTTCTATGCACTAAAGGCCAATTGCAAAGGGCACTACTAGAAATGGCAATTCAAGGTCCTGAAATTAAGTTTGATGGGTACAATATGCTGCTAAACGAGTGTGTCAATAAAAGGGCTGTTAGAGAAGGCCAAAGGGTACATGCCCACATGATCAAAACATGTTATTTACCACCCGTGTATTTAAGTACTAGGTTGATTATCTTGTACACGAAGTGTGAGTGTTTGGGTTGTGCAAGACATGTGTTTGATGAAATGCGTGAGAGAAATGTTGTTTCTTGGACTGCAATGATTTCGGGTTATTCTCAAAGAGGGTTTGCATCTGAGGCATTGCATCTTTTTGTACAGATGTTAAGATCAGGTGATTTTTTCTTTTGTTTCCTGGCGCTTTAGATGAAGTTATGGTTAGTAACAAGTGATATGTTTTGGGGCGTTGTATAAGTTGTGATTAGTTTAGTATTATATTAAGCTTTTATTAATCTCAAATGTGTTCTGTAGCAGAATTGCTATAAGGTTATTGGTGCACGGGTTGATTATAGTAACATTTTTTTTGCATGTGTTAGAGGAAGATACAGATCTATTGTTTCAATTTTGAGTTATAATGATGGAAATGATCTTATGCATTTTGTGAGATTAAAAGTTAAATTGCCATGATACATAAAGGATGACCTCTTAAAACTGTATAAGCTCACAATGAAACGTTTTCATATATATTTGCATGATAGGAGTCAGGTAAGCATGTTTGATTGTAATTTGTTTTCAGTTATAATGATGGAAATGATCTTATGCATTTTGTGAGATTAAAAGTTAAATTGCCATGATACATAAAGGATGACCTCTTAAAACTGTATAAGCTCACAATGAAACGTTTTCATATATATTTGCATGATAGGAGTCAGGTAAGCATGTTTGATTGTAATTTGTTTTCTATGTAAATGACCCTTGCAAGCTAGTCAGAGCACTCTTTTTTTTTTTTTAGTCTGCGCAACTTGAACGACCTGGTGGGGAGACCATTGACTGAATATCCCAGCTGACAAATAGAAGATCTTGATTCCCATAGAGATTCAGGAACTACAGTCCATGGTGTCCATTATAGTGAATTAAGTTCTTTTTCTCGCAGTGCTTAATTACATTTTACTAATACCGATATGCAATTTGTGCAGATACGGAGCCAAATGAGTTCACTTTCGCTACTGTGCTCTCCTCTTGTACAGGTGTTTCAGGGTTTGAGCTGGGAAGGCAAATTCATTCTCACATATTCAAGAGAAACTATGAAAACCATATATTTGTTGGGAGCTCACTTCTTGACATGTATGCCAAGGCTGGTAGAATCCATGAAGCTCGAGGAGTTTTTGAATGCTTGCCTGAAAGAGATGTTGTCTCCTGTACTGCAATAATCTCAGGCTATGCTCAATTAGGCCTTGATGAAGAGGCATTAGGACTATTCTGCCGGTTACAAAGGGAAGGAATGAGTTCAAATTATGTTACCTATGCCAGTTTGTTGACTGCACTGTCTGGGCTTGCTGCACTGGATCATGGCAAACAAGTTCACAGCCATGTGCTCAGATGTGAATTGCCCTTTTATGTAGTTCTCCAGAATTCACTGATTGATATGTACTCAAAATGTGGGAACCTTAATTACGCAAGAAAGATCTTTAATAACATGCCTGTTAGAACTGTTATTTCATGGAATGCAATGCTTGTGGGGTATAGTAAGCATGGTAAGGGGGTAGAGGTGGTTAAACTTTTCAAATTAATGAGAGAAGAAAATAAAGTCAAACCTGACAGTGTCACTTTTCTGGCTGTTCTATCTGGCTGCAGCCATGGAGGATTGGAAGATGAAGGGCTGGAAATGTTTGATGAGATGATGAATGGGGGTGATGGGATAGAAGCAGGGATTGAGCATTATGGGTGTGTCATTGACTTGCTTGGGCGTGCTGGCCGAGTAGAAGAGGCTTTTGCATTGATAAAAAAGATGCCTTTTGAACCAACCGCTGCTATTTGGGGTTCACTTTTAGGAGCTTGCAGAGTTCATTCAAATACTAATATTGGTGAATTTGTAGGTTGCCGTCTTCTGGAAATAGAGCCTGAAAATGCTGGGAATTATGTCATTCTCTCAAATTTATATGCCTCTGCAGGGAGGTGGGAAGATGTGAGAAATGTAAGGGAATTGATGATGGAGAAAGCTGTGATAAAGGAGCCTGGAAGAAGCTGGATTGAACTTGACCAAACCATTCATACCTTTTACGCAAGTGATCGGTCCCATCCTAGGAGAGAAGAGGTATTTTTGAAGGCAAGGGAATTATTGGTGAAATTCAAGGAATCTGGCTATGTTCCTGACCAGAGTTGTGTTTTATACGACGTGGATGAAGAGCAGAAGGAGAAAATACTTCTGGGCCATAGTGAGAAGCTGGCTTTGGCTTTTGGACTAATTTCTACTTCTGAGGGAGTCCCGCTCCGAGTAATAAAAAACCTCAGGATTTGTGTTGATTGTCACAATTTTGCCAAATTTGTATCGAAGGTTTATGGAAGACAAGTGTCTATAAGGGATAAAAACCGGTTCCACCATGTTGCTGGGGGAATTTGTTCTTGTGGCGACTATTGGTGAGTTTTGATGGTTTTTTATAGGATATGTGCTGGTTACTGCTGCTGGAGACTCTGGGAAGGTTATTCAGTTGTAGTTTCTAGTGGGGAACAACCTTACTCAAAAAACAACCTCCGTAACACCGTCGCAGTTGTTTACCAGCTCTATTTTATTTGATTCACCCAGCTATCCAAGCCCAGAAAGAGCAGTTACAGGGAGGTGGACTGATTATGAGATACATCTGTCTAAAAGCTTCTGGTTAACCAGATGCATGATGGCTTGCTTCACAATCACAGCTATTTTCCTTCCTGTTCAGAGATTGCCTTCAACTGCTTGATAACTTCAGATATAAAGGACTGGACAAGCTTGAAGAATTTAACACCTGAGATAGAGATATAAAGATAAAGAATCCCTTTTTATAGCTGGTGGAGCAATCATTCATAACCAGGTTTTAAATTAGAGAATGGACGGTTCTTACCCAGAATAGATGAAAGTTGATGGGAGGATGTTCATGTGTAAACAACACTTCACCATAGAAAACTTTTGAATATTTGCAGTTTGCTTTCCCCTCACGCCTGCATTTTGCACCATCATATGGATCCTACTTCTCTTATCTGATATAGCACTCATTTAAATATTCTTGTATTCATTTTCAATGTAACTAGTATACAAAGAATTAACTGTCCATTAAACTATATATATATATATATATATATATATATATATATATATATATATATATATATATAATGAAAAGAACACTCACAGTGTGTATGGAATATTGATTAATGGAAGAGAAAGAAAACAAAAGAAGTAAAAGGGATGAAGAGAAAAGTTAGATTCCAAAATTTTCTTTTGTATAATAAAAAATTTGCTTTCCAGTCAGGAGGAAATGGGTGAAAATTAAAAATTTACTGAAAAGTTTTCAAATAATATCCTCAGCAGATAAAAATGTCAAATATAAATCAGGACATTAAAGTAGGAAAAAAATAATAATTTGTTAATTTACCCTTTTTTTTCACCTACTTAGCCAAACAAGAGACATTTCTTTAATAGGAATGCTCAATTTCACTTTTGTTTCCCTATAATTATACACTCAAGGGAGAAGAAAAATACAAAAATGATTCACACAATTGTTTCAAGAAAAAAAATATAATTTTTAAAAATAAATCTCAATTTATAATTGTCCAATCAAAATGTTTATCCATTCCTAAAAGGTAAAAGAAAAAGAAAAGCACATTTAGCCGACAGTACGACGCCGTTTTGCGTCGAAATACTTCAAAACAGACATCTCTCGTTAAACTCAGTCTCTGTGGGCTTTCTTCACATTTCTCTCTAAAGAAAACCCAAAACAATGCCCTTCACAACGGCATCCTCCATGCTCCGCCACCGCATCTCCAGCGCCCTCCGAACCCGCGGCGGCGCAAAAGCTGGTCCCAGCAGATGGAAATCTCCGGGACACGAGGAACAACCCAAAGGTCACTTTCTCAATCGGACCCCACCACCACCCGGAGAGTCTCGTAAATGGGAAGATTGGGAGTTGCCTTGCTACATCACCAGCTTCTTAACGATTGTGATCCTTGGCGTTGGTCTCAATGCTAAGCCTGATCTCACTATTGAAACTTGGGCTCATCAGAAAGCACTTGAACGACTCCAGATGGAGAAGTTGGGCCTCTCCGGTTCTGCTGATTCTGAGTGAAATTGGAGATCTGGGTATGCTTCTTTTTTTATCAAACTTTTGTGGGATTTTGCTGGGGTTGTTGATAATAACATGTAGTCAAATAAAAAGGGTTTTTGACCGACTGACTGATTGACTGTCTTCTGTAATTTGGATAATTTTTAAAGCAAGATTATTTTTTGGTTAATGTTTCTGGTAGTATTGTGATTTTCCTTTGCCAGTTATTTGGTGAATTGAATTGTCTATGTGGATGCACTTTCTTTGAATTGAATTTGAGTTTTGACTGTGTTAATGTGAATGTGACTTGTCAGGTAAGTTGTTTGTTTCTTAATGAGAATTTTTTATTCATTTTTTTATAAGCATTTTAGTTCCTTTGATCAATTAATTACCATGTTTGAAATGCAATGCGGGGCAGCTTTTCATGGGTTGGAGCTGCCGAGCATTATGTCTAGGCGGGGATTTTCTCTCGTTGTTGTTATATTTTCTGATGTTGGCATTGTGTGGTCGAATAAGGTTTTTTGATTGTTGAAAAGTGTTCTTATTTGGAGCCTGGTTAAGTGTTTATTACAGCATGACCGTTACACCAGTTTTGAAATTTTTTGGTCAGAATTTTTAACTGGTTTTGATTTCGATAACATGGTGGATTTAACTTAAAGTTCCTTCATGAACTGGATCACTGAATTTGAATTGGCTAAATACCGGTGTGATTAAAGGATATAAGTACCCAGAATTTTGCCATGATTTTTCTGGCATATTTGATGTTTGAGGTGTTATGAGTCTTCATAACGCGGTTGTGGTCAGGTTAGGATTTGGGACTTGGGATACTGAAGACATGATGATTATAGTACTTCAGGAAATTTATCGTGGTTGTATCTATGATTTCTAATAATATTGAGGCATTGGGTGTTTCATTACTATTTGACAGAAAGATGCAATATGCTATTGTGGAAATTACATAATGCAACCTGGATGTGGAGTTTCACCTTCACGTGCCCAATATGCATATAATCATTATTTGATGTGAATATATTGGATTCTTGATGTGCATTTGGATGCTTCTGCAAAAACAAAGTTAGCAAGGGGGTTGCTGGAGAGAACTTTTATATATGGTTTCAGGGGAAGGTGAACTGATGTGTTTTAATTAGTACCTAGCAAGCTTTATGTGCTGAGATTTGTTGCATTGTCATTTGTGCTTTTTGGTGGTGTCTAGTTAGGCATTACTTCAAACTGTTTGGACTGTTCAAGAAGCCTGTTGGAGAAATGACTCGTTAAGAGTATTATAGGGAAATGGGGGATTCGTGACGGCTAGTTGCCTTGTTAGGCAAGGTTCATGTAGAGGGGTGTGGCAAGACAGTGTCCTGTAGGTGCGTTGCATGATAAACTTCTGCTTAAATTTGGTGTCCTCTCTGCATAATACCATTAAAGCATTTGTGGAACAGGCTATTGTATCCATTTAGGAATCTACTAGCTGAACTTTTCAAAAGAATGGCTACTTGTAGTATCTTTGGAGATGGATAGTAAAACTGAGATGCTACCTATGAGAGATGGTTGTATATGTAGGTGGACAGGTAGCAGGACAGCAGAATGATAACACACCACAGTGAATGGCACAATTAATTATCATGCATAAATTCAGACAGTTTTTTTAGTGTGAAATCTAGCCGCTTATAATTGAGTGATTGTTAGTTTTGGTTGTTTGATTATGGTTTTCTTCACTTGTACAATTCAGCTTCTTCTGATTTTTTGATTTATTATTTTTAAATTATTAAGTTTATATAGTGGGTTCTTTGAAGCTCTTATTATTACTACAGCTTTGGACAGTTTTTCTTTCATTGTTGGACCTATATTTGCCTCGAATAACAAGGTTTCTTCCCTTGTTTAATGGAGTGGTTTAATAAGTTTTTGTTTGCTTGATTGGGATTTCTTTGAGCTCAGGTGAGCTCAATCTTTGTATTAGTTGCGACCTGGGAGGCTGTTCAACTTCTAGGTCTCGTGCACCTTGCGTGTTAATTGTTGGTGATATTAGGCATACTTGGTTATGGTTATGTCATAATACATGGTTGTAATAGCGTGTTAGGAAGTGTGTCATTATCATGTTCTGTCTTAGAATTGAAGTTAAAAATCTCCGGCTAGTTCTCTATGGTGCAAAATACTGATGCAAGTTTCTAAAACTGAAAAAAAATTAAACATCTTGGACCTAAAGTTTGATCTGCCTAAATTCTACCTCTGTTCTTTCCTCTAATTAAATATCAGTAGCTCCTAGGAGTTATTACTTCCCATGAAATGTCGAAGAAACACCAGCAACTGCAATTTACAAAAGGCTCCATGGCTTTCTCAACATCTTGTATTATCAACCAATCAATTTTTTCTTTCTTTCTCATAACCCTAAGAGAAAAGGACCCATTTTGAAGCTTTTACAAAAGAGGCCTTCGATTGGTTCGTACATGCCCAAAGGAAGCCCGGGAAACTAACAGAAAACCTATCTCAAGTCTCAACCACCCTTCGAAACAAATGAAAGAGTACATCCGGATTGATAGTTTGGCCCTGGGGAGGAGACTTCCATGACATATGAAAAATTAGGAATTATTAAGAGTTATGTCCAACACCCAGAGTAATTCGAGACATGATGCATCATTCAACTGATCAAAAAATAATTACACAACATACTTACTAACATAAATAGTCTAACCAAACAGAGAAATTGCTCTGGTTATGAAAGAAAATTCGCTTTATTGTAGGTGAGCTGAAGGCACAACCTCGCCGATTGGGAGCAAGTGCATCCAGGCTGATCTTATGCAACTGGTCATGCTAATTCGTAAAGCGAAAGCAGACCCTGTTAAGAAGAGCAGCAGCAAGGACAGAAGAAGAATTGGAACACAAGCTGTCGTCAACAGAAATGAACATAAAGCATGACAAAGAAAATCCCTATCTCTTCATTTTCTCAGTCCCAACCAACTGGCATCTGCGAGTTGGATGACTATGGCAGATAAAAAACATCTAGTAGGATCATTAATCAAAAGAATGACCCAATAAACTCAAAAACCTTGCTCACACCCCACCCCATCAGAATTGCCAAAAGAGAAAAGGTGGCAAGAAACACCACAAAGGATATGGGGTCAGCCTGTGAATGGTCATTGATAAAATGGACTCTCATCTCGTATCAAATAACAAAAAAGAAATATACATATTTAGTTCTCTAATAAAAGTTTTTCCTGTGTGTGCTTGGTAGCGCGAAACCATATTTTTTAAAATTTAAAATTTTGTTTTTATTTAAATTTTATTTTTTTATATTTTTGAATGGTTTTAATGTATTGGTTGTTAAAAATAATTTTTTAAAATCATATATTATTTTAATAAATTTTCAAGTAAAAAATTATTTTAAAAAATAATTTCTATTTTATTTCCACAAACTTTTGTATGTATAAAGGTTTGCCGGAGAACTGGACAATCTAGGCTTTATGTTATATGATTTACAAATTATAATAATATTAGAGATCGAGGGCATCATCATGTAATGTCCTTGAATGATTTCTTATTTGGAAGAAAAGTCACCAAAACTGCTTGGCAAGTGATCCCTTTCCTCTCCTTTTTTGTTCTTTTTTTGCCCTTTCCTTATTATTTATAGGCCAAAGGCCCTTTTGTTTAAACTTTAAAGTGCTTTTATTGATGTTAGGCATGTTCCTTGCTAGTGTCTAGGGTTCTTCATTTCCTTCGCAGTTTAATATGCCTCTGGAATTCGCAGAAAACAGCAACAATCTGTACAATTATTACAATCCCAAAGAGTTGTAAAATGTGGGGCAGCCATGATCATGAAGTTTAATTTGTAATATACCTAGCTGAACACACCAAGAATCTATATATATATATATATATATATATATATATATATATATATATATATTCCCTTTAATTTTTACAATTGTACAAGCAAGTCAAGCTGTGCAGATTCTGTCACCAAACATGAGAGCTACGGGAAAGAACCGCACTGGTATTATGGCACAGCAAATCCCTGTCAACAAAAAAATCCCAGCTTCTAAACTGGATAACCCCGCTATAATCAAAGATTTAATGAGAACAAATGATGAAATCCATGGTGCATCATTTCCTCAAATTTCTTACAAGAAGTAGTTGTGATTCTGACATGGCACCTAGCACTGCCAGTGAACTGGATTACAAAAATATAACATCAGCACCCATTCTCACACATCATTTGTCTTCATTTCAAGCTTGACGACGATATTCAGTCGATCAGCAGGTTTATCCTTCACTGACAGTTCTTTCATTGATGTAAACAAGGTCTTTAAAATCAAGGAAACTCTGTCATATATACTTGTTGCTATCTTGATCACGGTCTTGTAGCAGGTGATTGTAAACGACATCATGATTTTTAGTGCTAACAAATGAATTTTCTTGCATCATCAAGTCTGGTAGGGAGGGGGCAGTTATCGTGACCTGTGGTTTAATTAATCATTGATTCAAATGCAGTGTTTGTATACAAGCATACTTAGTAGCCAAAATAGCTGATTTAATGATTTTGTTTAAGCATTGTTAAATGTCATAATATATACCTCAATATTCCCACTAACTCCACTAACAACGGACTAAGACTCTAAACATTTTCCAATTAATATGAATCAAAATAGTTGGCTGGTCGTGGATTGAACCTTGATTATTAAACTTTCCCCCATCCTTTAAGATGAACCGGAAATTTTAGATAAATTAAAAAAATATTAAATTAATGAAACTTAATTGACCTAGTTAGGTTGATCAGATTTGGTGGATAATTTAAAAGAGAATTTTCTTAAATAAAACTATATTATTATAATAAAAATAATTGATTGAATAACTCGTAGGTTGACCCGGCGATCCAAGTCCTTTACTAAGATAGCTACCAAATCAAGTTCTAAAAATATTAATTTATCTAAGAGGAGGGTAAAATTATTTATAAAAAAATAAAAAGAAATTACATAATTTTCTAGCCTACCCATCTCTTTTTTTTTTTTAGATTAATATGGGTGTTCGAACCAGCTTGCGTGTACCTCGACTAATCCCACAGGCCCTGAAGTTAATAACCATGTAAGTCTCCAGTGGTTCTGAAATTTATAGGACTCGAACCGATGACTTTTAAAAAATAAATCTAAGACATGATCGGTTTTTTTTTTTAATAGAACCTGTTACGTGTCTTGTTGTTAATAATTATCAAAATTCTTAGACGATGGTAAATCAATATTGACCGTCACTTAACTCGTTCTAAATAAACATAGGGTTTATTTAGGGTTTTTGCCACAAAGATGCATACATAATTGCTAATTGGATGCATCCTAGATTTGGGCAATTTTACTCCTCTTTCTAGATGAACTGTGGCTTTGTGGAAAGGTGAAGATTTACTTCTGTCTCTAGCTACACTGCTGCTTTTGTGTAAAAGGTGACATGAAAGGCGGAGAGATCTCTTTAGCAACATTGTTTACAAAAACGACGGGTCTCTCTCTTAAATAGAAAGTCATTGTCGGTGCGTTCAGCTGGCCTTGTAGAAAATGACACAAATGACGGTGCCCTCGTCTGTCACTCACTTTCAGTGGCCTTGTAGAAAATGACATAAAGTTCATTTGCACTCGAGTTTCAATTATTTTTATTTTTTTATTTGAATTTTTTTATGTTATTAAATTGTTTTGATGTTTGATTTTTTAAAAATAAAAAAATATTATAAAAAACCAATTCCAACTACATTTATAAACAAACCCTGAAAAGATCACACACATATTATATTAAGATTACTACATAAATATTTAGTAGTCATAATATTATTTTAAAAGGTTGCTTGAGAGTGTGATAAAAAAAATTTATAGTATTTTTAATTTAAATATATATTAAAATAATATTTTTTTATTTTTATAAAATTAAAAAAACTGTAAAATTTAGTTGCAGCTTTTTATCATGAAATTACCTTTTGTTTCACTTGGACAGTTGGGCTGAGGTGATCGCATGACTAAACTCACCCTTTCCACGTGAAGGGGACTGATCTTGAACCTTCAGTAGCTAACAATTTCAAGAAAAAAAAAACACTAAATCAAGTATATATAATAATTATTATTAAATTCGGCTCAATCTAACAACGCAATCCAAAACTTATTCTGTACAAGTTTTATAAAATATAAAAGGGAATTGACTTTACGTGACACAATAATAAATTTGAATTAATTTATAATTCAGTTAAAATTCATTAGTTTTTTAATTATTTGTATTAAAATAATAATGTTTTTAATTTTTTAGAAAAAATCAAATTAACTTCACTTAATTTAATTTTTTTTAGATTAACGTCAGTGTCCGGGCCAGCCTGTGTGCACCTCGACTAATCTCACGAGCTCTAAAGTTAACGACTATGTAAGTGTTTAGTGGCCCTAAGGTTTGTAGAACTCGAACTGGTAACCTTTAGAGAGCAAATACATGATCTGACTAGTTGAGCTACACTTTTTAGAATTGATTTAATTTTTTAGATCTTGTTTGAGGGTGTGGCAGATGTTTTTTTAAAATGATTTTTGTTTTAAAATATGTCAAAATATTTTTTTATTTAAAAAAAATTATATTCAATATAATTTTTTTTAAAAAAAATATATAATAACAATGGGGTTTCAAAACAGTGACTAAATTGCTGAGTTGGTGACAACAATTTATGGCAATGTGGAGACCATGGATCTCAATACCCAGTCAGACATTGGATTAAAGTTTTTTAATACGGAAAATTATATGCAGTGGTCCTAGATTATCCTTCAATGGGAAAAAAAAAAAATCTTCCAACAGATTTGCTGTTTGACCTGAAAGGCAAAGAAATTAATGGCTGTCTAAAGTCATGAACATTTAAATACCCGAAACACCCTCCTCCTCCCAAACTATTTGCTTTCTACCATCATGGCCTTGTTTTATCCACGATCTGTTCATTTTCTTTTTATTTTTCTCAGATAATTTCTCAAAAGTATTTAAATCGCAGTTAATTTTTTTTAGTTTAACATGAGTGTTCAAGCCAGCTTTCACGTATCTTGACTAATTTTACGGGCCTTAAAGTTAATGACTATATATACTTCCAGTGACCATCATATAAGCAACCACAGGACTCGAACTTAAAATTATAGAAAAAATAAACCTCTTAATCCCAAACTTTTATTACTGGACCACCACCTAGATAATTATTGTAGTTAACTTTTAAACTTTAACTCAAATCTAAAATTAATCTTGGTAAAATCTGGTCTCTCTCGGATCTATTTTATGGTTAAACAAGTTTGGGTTTTACAATTTTTTTACTATTGAATATTATAAAAAGGTAATTTTTCATTAAGTTCAACATAAATAACTAGCTTTTAACTAAACTAGTATCCTATAGAGAAAATTAAAAATGCCACCAACTTAGATAAAAAAAAGGAAAAATTCTTGATTAATTTGCTTAAAAAATACAGTCCTAGAATTTAGTATGCATGGACTACTTTAATCCACGACCTTACTATTTTGAAAATATATACTATAATTCCAAGAGTAAGTATTAAATTATTTATAGTATTGATATCAAAAATAATTTTTTAATACAGTAAATATTTGGGAAATTTATAGTATTGATATAAAAAATAATCATATAAAAAATAATTGGGAAAATGATTTAGTCAATAATAAATTATTTTAATGTATTGATATTAAAAATAATGTTTTTTTTTAATTTAATATATTTTTAAATAAAATAAATACTTTAAAAAATAAAATTTATCAAACATTATCTAATACAGTGAAACAACGAGAGATGGCAGTTTAGGTATACCGAAAAACTCTTCCACGTAACGCGTCAAACCCCAAACTGGTTATCCCCAGTCACCTCCCTCCCACCGACAGCCTCTTCCCGGTCATAAACATGTCCGTGCAAAAATGATGCCCTCACCTTTTTAAATGCCAGCCAGCTTCCCGCACTCACTCACTGCTATAGCTCTCTCTCTCTCTTCCAGTTGCAGTATAAAGCTTCCCAGTTCACATGCCGTTTTAACCACATAGAGAGAGAAAATGAAAGGTAATATTTGTAGTTCTCACTAATTTGTTTATAGATAAGTGATAATCCCAAAGAGAGGAAGATCATTGTTGCCTCTCTTTATCTTTCTTTGCAAGCATTTTTTGGAAGCCGAGCAAACAAGACGATACGGTAACTTCTTCTTTCATTACTTTTGTTTTTTAACAGCGACAACAGCTGCTTAGCTTTCCCCAGTCGTTTCGTACAGTTCTTTGTTGTCGTTTTTGGAGCCATTAATTAGAGAAGACGAAGTGCATTGTGTTTTCTCGATTTGTTGAAGGTTACAGTTACAGATTATTTATTGTTTGTTTGAGAAGTAAGTGATGGTGTAGTAGATCTGGTTTTCTGAAGGTGATTGATTATAGTGAATGCTTGAAATTGGATTGGATTTGATGCTCTTTTTACCTGTGTTTTATTTTTATTTTCAATGGAGAACAACTGATTTTTGTATGTGATGCAGGATCTATTTTAAAATAAAATAAAATAAAAACGGTGTCGTTCTTCTTCAGAAATATCTATTCTCACTTTATCTTACTTTGAGCCAGCTAGTTTTATTCCCCCCCTTTTTTTTTGTGGGTGGGAGTGGTCAGTGTAGTGAGACTAAGCTTTATTTATATTAGCTTCTAAAACTATGGAAACTTGCTTTCTTATTGCAGGCTTTGCTCTGCAGAAACTAGAACGAGTTTCCTTTGCTTGTTACAAGTTGAGGGAGTCGGCTAATGATTGATAGGTAGGTGTGATTACGAATCTGGATTATAGCATTAACCATCTGAACTTTAATTAATATTTTTTATTTATTTTCTGGTTGGTTAATGATATTTTCTCTTGTTGACCGCAGCTTACTCGCTCGCCCTCTCATTTGTTGTGGAAGGGAGGAGGTGAGACAAGTTAATAATGAAAGAGAGTGACAAGAGAAGAACTCCCGGTAATAATCAGTCGAAGCGCTCGGGAAAAACTGAAAGGAGAGACCGTAAACCGAATCAAACGACGAAGGGGATTGAATCTAAATCCTTGCATGCTAAACCAGACTCCTCCAGTGCTATTTTAGTAAGTGATTCGAACACGGGCTCAGAGCCCTCTGAAGTTTGTGGTAGCTTTGTTATACATTATGTGGATAATGTCAACAGGTCTGAGGAGGCTCCTCAAGATTCAAAAGCCGATTCCATGATTGCCAAAGTGAACAAGGATGAGGCTTCAGATGACCATTCTGGTGACTTAGATAGAGAAGCCAAGGAGGGGAAGGAAGATGAGTCGGATTCTGAGACAACACAAGATTCTGTATCATCTCAAGGGGATTCGGTGACAGCTGAGGGTGAGAAAGTAGAAAACGTTTCGATAGTCCCAAAAACAGTTTCCAATAAGAATTTATCAGAAAGCGGTCCTCCGCGTGGATCAAGGGTGAAATCTGATCGCAACACATGTATATCCAGGTCTAAAGCAGTAAATAACACTCCTAAAAAACCTGCAAAAACAAATAAAGGGCCTTTGAAAGTTACTTCGAAAGGTTCTTTTGATAAGAATTCTAACGACATGAGAGTTCCTCCTAAACCTTCATTAGAATCTTCTGAAGGAGTTGATGATAAGCCTGCAGAAGATGTCAAAGAAATAGATTTTTTAGATGAGGCCTCAAATGGTACTCAGAGTGTTGCAATTGACAACGAAACAGATGGTGCTGAAGAAAATGGTGAGCATGAGGATGAAGCAGAATTAAATCAAAGGATTGAAGACATGGAAATGAGAATCGGGAAACTTGAAGCAGAGCTCAGAGAAGTTGCTGCTCTTGAAATTTCACTTTATTCTGTAGTCCCAGAACATGGGAGCTCAGCACATAAGGTGCACACACCTGCAAGACGCCTTTCCAGACTCTACATTCATGCTTGTAAGCATTGGACTCTAGTTAAGCGAGCTACGGTTGCCAGAAACACTGTTTCAGGACTTGTATTGATTTCCAAGTCCTGCGGTAATGATGTTCCAAGGCAAGTAAATATCACGTTTTATATTAAAATTTGTTTCCAAGTGTAGCTATTTTTTCATAGTGGACCAATAAGATTTTCGTTCTGTTTGTGAAGGTTAACATTTTGGTTGTCCAACACAATTGTGCTGAGAGAGATCATTTCTCAGGCATTTGGAAGTTCACGGCACTCAAGTCCCCTTGCAAGGCTTGCTGAGTCCAATGGGGGTAGCAAGAAAAGTGAAGGGAAGCCTACAGTACTGAAATGGAAGGGTGGTTCTGGTAGCAAACAAGTTAACGGTTTTATGCAGTTTGCTGATGATTGGCAGGAGACAGGAACCTTTACTGCTGCATTAGAAAGAGTTGAATCATGGATATTTTCCCGTGTAGTTGAATCCGTATGGTGGCAGGTAAGAAAGAGCGGGGATCAGTAAATTTTATAATTTTATTGTTAATGCTTGTAGGTAAACCATAATTATTGAAAACCCCTTTTTTTTCTCTCATTTTTTTTAGTAAATAAATTCCTGGCCTTGACTTCATTTAGTAAATAATCATATTTTCATTAATTCATTGTTAGAAAAACTGTTTGGGAATGTAAACAAATAAAGAGTGGCTTAGAGTCAATCATATAATAGCATTATAAAGCCCACTAGAAGAGCCAATCTATCATGATCTTCACTTAATTTACTACACAATTAAAACTCGCACCTACAAATACCTATAAACACCTAGGAGGGAGTGTTTCTCACCAATATGGAATATAATTCTTTTTCTTTTTTATTCACTTACAAACGATACCAGCATTCATGTTACGACCTTTACATTTTAAATTCATTTATCTTGGTAAACTTTATTCAATGTTCTGATGTTTTCAGGCTTTGACTCCACATATGCAATCTCCTACTGGGGATTTGTCCTCCAATAAAACCAATGGAAGGTTGCATGGACCAGCCTTGGGTGACCAGCAGCAAGGCAGCTTTTCTATCAACTTATGGAAGAACGCTTTCCAGGATGCTCTCCAACGACTATGTCCTGTTAGAGCAGGAGGTCATGCGTGTGGTTGCTTGCCCATCATTGCAAGAATGGTATTTAGTATTTCTAGTTGTTTGCCCTTCCTTTTCACCTGCAGTTTCTATATTTCAGTCTTACACGCATGACATTATAAGTTCAAGCCCGAGAAATATCCCATCTTTCATAAATTTTTAGCTGACTGTAGTCTGGTTTTGGCTTTGTTCTCAACTCTTGGCTTGGGTGGGTTACTTGGAATTTAATTTGTTTCACAGGTTATGGAACAGTGTGTTGCCAGGCTAGATGTAGCAATGTTCAATGCTATTCTGCGCGAGTCTGCCCATGAGATTCCAACTGACCCTGTTTCAGATCCAATCTTAGATTCCAAGGTTCTGCCAATTCCTGCTGGAGACTTGAGCTTTGGTTCTGGGGCCCAACTCAAAAATTCTGTACGTATTAGTACAGCCTTAAAATGATTTTACTGCCCCGTCCATTTTACAATTGCTTGAAATAGCGAGTACTATTCTGATGACTATAATTCTCTTCACTCTGGCCGAACAGTTTATTAAACTTGTCACTTTGCACTGATCTGCTAGATAAGCGTACTGTATCAATGGAAACTTTTTAGGCTTAAACATACTCAGTGAAGCTTAAATAGCACGATGTGGTTTTCATCACTCTGGCCAAACAGTTTATTAAACATGTCACTTTGCACAGCTCTGCTAGATAAGCGTGCTGTACCAATGGAAAATCTTTAGGCTTAAACAAACAGAGTGAACCCTTTCTAGCTTGATGCGGTTGTTTTCTGCATCACATATTCCTCTGCAAAATCAAGTTGAAAGTTTACTTTCTACAAGTGTTAAAACATCAATGGCTGACTCTCCATGCAGGTTGGTAATTGGTCTAGGCGGCTTACTGATATGTTTGGGATCGATGCTGATGATTGCTTGAAAGAAGATCAGCATGGCAGCGAGGATGATGACAAGCAAGATGGTGAAGCTAAACCCTTCCTTCTTCTTAATGACTTGAGCGATCTTCTGATGCTTCCAAAAGACATGCTAATGGACCGATCAATCAGGAGGGAGGTTGATTTTATAGTCTTATTGCTTTTGCATGGAAACATATGTTACTTGCACAGCCTTTGACTTAATTAATTTCACAACTGATTGATTTTCTACCTTTATGTTTCGAAGGTGTGCCCATCAATTGGTCTTCCCTTAGTTAAGCGGATACTCTGCAATTTTACTCCCGATGAGTTCTGCCCAGATCCTGTCCCTGGAGCTGTATTGGAGGCATTGAACTCCGAGGTAAATCTTTCTTTCCTGTCATTTCAATTTCATTTTGATGTTTAAAGCCGGATAGTTTTGGGAGAGCTGTCTTCTTTAGAGATAATACTGTCAAGCTTCGGAGATAACATGCTTAACAATGAAAGAATACCTATTTGGAGTTCTTGGACCACCTATGTTTTACAAGGGTGCTGATGTTACCTCATTGGCTTATATTATATGCACATTTGCCTTCCATGTCAGAACACTAAGCAAAAACAACAAATATAGAAACTGATGCAATAAGCCATCGGTGCATGTTTTTGACATTTGTCAGAGTACCGTGGAGTGGAGATTGTCAGGAGATGCTGCCAGAAACTTCCCTTATACAGCTGCCCCAGTTGTGTACACACCACCTTCCTCTGCTGATGTGGCAGAAAAAGTTGCAGAGGCAGGGACCAAGTCTCAGTTGTCCAGGAATGTATCTGCTGTGCAGAGGAAAGGATACACCAGTGATGAGGAACTGGAGGAATTAGATTCACCTCTCACGTCCATAATTGAAAGATTGCCATCATCCCCAGCTAGCATCATGGCCAATGGAAATGGAAAACACAAGGAATATGCAGCAGCAGGGGATTCGATGGCAAATGCAAGGTATGAACTTCTTCGTGAGGTCTGGTCTGCATGAGGATTGGGAGTTGATCTTGCTGTACATCTTTTCTTTTCTCTTAATTCCCTTCTTATCAATGTAAATACGAGGAAAAAAAATCACTCTTGAAAAATAAACAGTGAAAGATGATTCAAGGTTTCAGGTTTGTTCAAATGCAGCAGCAGAAGCCATGCCATTTGCTTTCTTGTAAACTACAGTTTTTCAGTTGCTATGAATTGTTTGGATGAGAATATTAATTTAATTAAATAAAAATACATTATCACCATTTACGTGTTAAGCCATCAATGGGTTGGGTTGATTTGGGTTTATAATTTGAATTAAATTTGACAATTATAATAAATGCTTACTAAATTAATATTTTTTTTATTTAAGTTAATATTTTTTATGTTTTATAAATTTTAGAAGATGAAAAATAATATTTTAAATATTTATTAAAATTTATATTTTACATCATCTAAAAATATAAAAAAATTATTTAATTTTTTTTTTATCAAGACTCTAGTTCCAATTACACTCTAAATCCAACTAATCAAATTCCCTGTCATCCATCGTTTCTTTCAAGAAACACAGAAAAATAAAAATAATAAAGGACCAAAATTACACTTAATTGAATCAAACTAAATAAGTATTAAAATTAAAAATATAGGCGGTGTTGTAAACAGTTTCAAAAACCCTAGTAATGAAAACAAAGAAAAAATAATTACTTCACAAACTAACTAGTGTTTTAGCCATAAGCCCTCCACTAATTAACTATTTTCCCGTTAACAAAGCAATCAGAATACATAGGGTTATTGATTGATACGTGTGATTTCCACTTAATAGTCTTAAACTCGAACATAAAGAGATGGGATGGGCTTTAGCAAAGAAGAAAGAGGATCCCCACTGTGTAAACCTAGTTCTTCCGGGCTTTCCAAACCGAAGAAAAGGGTGTTGTAAATGACATGAGCATATTCATGCTTGGGCAAATTCCTCAAATTTCCACTCCTGATTCTGCTGTGAACTTGTAAATACTTTCAGAACAACTACTATCATGTCTCGTCATGGAACGAGTCGAGATTTTTACCATTAGCATTGAGCAAGCTAGCAATTAGTTCTTTTAAAATAATTGCCTAAGCATTTTGATGTTTTAACTTGTTCGATCACTGTCCTGGCCGACAGGTCCAAAACCCCAAACCCAAAGTCTGGTGGAGCAGAGAATATCAAACAAACTGACATATTTTTCTTTATGTTTTCTTTTTAAGAGGAAAGTCAAAACGAGATATATGAAATCAAGTTTCATTTACATACAAAGACCAGAAGCAAAGAAAAACAAAGAGGGCTAATCTTCTGTTTCGAATATTTATACTGGGACTGAGTTCTCCTCGGGAGTGGACAAGTATGAGTCTGAAACGTGAGTTTTTGGGCCTAGAGACTGAAGTGCTCTAGTGACTTCAAGCATTGATGGTCGTTTCTCTGGCAGCACTGAAGTGCAACGAATGGCAATGTCTAGAGCTGCTAGCATCTCTTGTTGGGAAGAGTTTGATATCTTAGAGTCAAGAACTTGGACAGCTCCATTTGTGATGTTGATTTTCCTCCGAACCCACTTCACGATATCAACAGAGTCAGCTGGTTCTGCTCGGTCAGCTTGTCGGCCTGCTATCAGCTCTAGAAGCACCACACCGAAGCTGTAAACATCCATTTGCTCGGTTGCTTTCTTTGTGTATCCACATTCTGCAATGAGCAGCTAATGAGAGAACAATTCACAGAACACACACGATATGGATCTGTGAAGCTAATTTTAAACACGTGACAGAACAATCTGATCGCTGTAAATACAAAATACTAACTACGGATGAAAGAAGTGTACCAGGAGCATTGTAGCAAGAGTTTGCAGATTCTGAAGCAACAGTTGTTTGAAATGAGGCTTCTCCCACGATTCGGTCGAGAGCAAAATCTGTGAGCTTTGGTTCAAAGTCCGCATCCAGGAGGATATTAGTCGACTTAATGTTTCTGTGAAGTAAATGCTGGACATAATGCTTGTGAAGGTATGCCAATCCTTGAGCAACCCCAATGGCAATCTTCAACCTATCACTCCATTGCAACTGAAAGTCCGGTCTGCTAATTAAATCCCCTAAGCTCCCCTTTTGCAAGTATTCGTAAATTAGAAAGATTGATTCCTCTGAATGGCAAAATCCAAGAACTTTAGTGATGTTCTTATGTCTGATCTTGGCTAATGTCTTGACCTCAGCCTTCAATGCTTTTGGAGATTGGTTCCCGATGTTGACAAGCTTCTTCACGGCAACCAGTTCACCACTTGGTAAACATATAATGTACACTCTACCAAAAGCTCCACCATTTCCAACAGAACTTTTCTCATCCATTCCCATTACTAAATCATGCTCTGTGACTCTGAGAGGATAGAAAAACACCGAATGCCAACCACCCATTTCAGATTTCCATTTAGTGGATCGATGGAACACGAAAAACCCAGCTGCAACAAGCAAGACTCCCAGACCAAATGCTATAGATATAAGGGCACATGCCAATGAACTAAGACCAGCAGAATTGCGATGTCTTGGCAGATCATCAAAACAAGAATTGGGCAATCCTGGGCCACAAAGGTGAGGATTTCCTTCCAGGAATGAAGCAGGGAGTCCAGAGACTAGAGCTGGGGGGACTTCTCCAGATAGAAGGTTAAAGGATACATTGAAGAGAGCAAGCTTCAGATTTTGAAGCCCTTCTGGGATTGAACCAGTGAGGTTGTTATCAGAAAGATCAAGGTAAGTCAGCACAGGCAAATCGGCAAGGGATGGAGGGATTTCCCCAGTAAGACTATTGTCTGCCAAAGACAAGGAGACCAGTTTCCTGCACTTTTTCATCTCTGGAATTTGACCAGAAAGAGAATTGTGGGATAAGTTTATGATACTCATAACAGGGGAATCACAAAAATTCGGAGGTAATTCACCATAGAGACCATTAAGAGATGCAGAGAATCTATACAAGCTCTTAACCAGACCAAGACCATGGGGAATTTTTCCAGTGAAGCTGTTGTTATCTATCTGAACTTGCTCCAATTGAGCTGCCATTGACATTGAATCTGGTATTGCACCAGAAAATCTGTTGTTCTCAGCTCTAATTAGCTTTATTTTGCTTAGTGACCATAACCCACCTGGGAGATCACCAGAAAACTCATTGTTTTGAACTTGAAACCTCTCAAGATTAGAGCATTCACTAATGGAGTTTGGTATCGAACCATTGAAGAAATTAGTGTGGAGACCGAGGTTTTTAAGGCCTGGTGCGCTGCATATATCATTTGGAAATGACCCTAAAAGCTTGTTTTGAGAAACATCAAAAGACACTAAGTTCTTAGAAGAAGACCCTAGTGTTTGAGGAATCATACCACTCAGATTGTTCTGTGAGAGGTCCAAAATGGTTAAACTTTGCAAACCCACAAAAGAATCAGGAATTTGACCATAAAAACCAGAACTTTGCAACAAAAGCTGCTCAAGCTTCCCAAGTTTCCCAATCTCACTAGGAACACCACTCATCAAGTACAAATTTTGAGACAAATCAAGAACAACAAGCTCAGTGAAATTCACAAATACAGAAGGAACACTACCTGAGAGCAAGTTGCTTCCCAAGTTGAGTACTTGCAACTTCACCAATGAGCCAATGCTTTCTGGAATCCTTCCCTCAATATGGTTCTTGCTAAAATCAAGAACTCTTAGAGACTGAAACTGAGAAATCTGATCTGGGATAGGACCCCAGATGAGGTTGTTACTGACATTCAAACTCTCCAAAGAACTACATTGAGAGAGGTGTAAAGGTATAGGCTGGTTAAAAAAATTGTCAGCAAGATTGAGAAGAGCCAAATTGGTTAAATCACAGATTGAAGAAGAGATTTCACCAGAAAGATTCAAATTTTGAAGGTTGAGAGAAGTTACAGTGAGTGAAGGTGAAGTAGAGCAGGTGATTCCAGTCCAGTTACAGTGATGGGCATTTGAGCTGTTAGACCAGCTTGAAAGAGAGTTCTTGGGGTCTTGAATGGAGTCTTTGAAAGAAAGTAGGATATCAGCTTCAGTTGAAGATGCTGCTGTGCTACACATGAAGAATGCGAGGCTAAGACAGAGAACAAAAGTGTATGTGCAGGTGGTAGCCATTGGAGAGAAAGTGAGAGAGAGCCTGGTTGTGTTATTTCGATGTTTTTCTATTTATCAGTGAAGCGAGGACTGTGAGTGAGCTTGGCTTAAAGAAATGGTTTGCCAGATGTTGATGGGTTAAGAAGAGTATAATTAGAAATCTTTTGGGTGAAAGCGATAATAGAAGGTGATTCAGATTTTAGCATGCATTCGATACAGTGGATGAATGATGCTGATTTTTTTAAATGTTTTTTTATTTAAAAGTATATTAAAATATTTTTTTTATTTTTAATATCAATATATTAAAATCATTAAAAATATTAAAAATCAATTCTAAACACACAAGTAAACAATACTTTATGGAGTTACCTTGGAGGGTTCTGGGTAGGGTTTGCTTTAACAGATCATTTGGAATTGCGTTATAAATAATATTTGTTAAAAAAATATAATTTTTTTATGTTTTTTATTGTTTTGTTCTTCTGAAATGAAAAATAATTTTAAAAAATAAAAATATATATTATTTTAATTTATTTTTAATAAAAAAATATTTTAAAAAATAACTACAATCATACTCCCAAACACCCTAAATTAACATTTTTCATCAATCAATAATAATAAAGAATTCAAAATTATTTTTTTATAATTTTAAATTATTTTAATATAATAATATTTAAAATAAATTTTAAAAATAAAAAAATATTATTTTAAATTATTTTTAAATAAAAATAATTTAAAAAATAATAAATATTCTTAAATATTTTACACTCGAAGAATTACCCGTGCCACCCAACCATTTATCATTTTGCGATAGAAAATGGAAAAACAGGCGACGGTCCACTTGATTTCTCTTCGATATTACAGTTACAGCCACAGCTGTAAAATCAAATATAACGTGTTTTTACTGTATACATTACTGTACCCACCTTCGTAAATTATTGACAGCACTGTTGACTTTTTTCTCTTCTATCTTGACCGTTGACCTTTATCTCCTTGCTATTTCATCCTCGTGATTTATATTGTCGTAGTTTTATCTGTTAAGATTTACTTTTCTTCGCATGCTATTATTGCATATACGAAGTGCGAAAATATTGTATATCAAATTAAATATTAATATTATAAAATAAAACTTTTATTTATAATTAAAAAATCAAAAGAACAAGGAGTAGAATTAACACATCTAACAAACAACAAAGCACTTTTTGTTTTCACTGTTTAGGGCATGGAGAAGTTTAGTTTAGTCATTGAAGTTTCAATTTATGCATTATTTAATCCGTGATATTCTAGAATTTACATTTCACTTCCCAACTTTATTTTTTCACGTTTCATTCTCTAGAAGTTAAGATAAAAAAAAGTTCAGCTAACTATATTACAGCTACAAAAAATATATATATTAAAATCAATATGTTCATTTTAGAAAAAAAAAAGTTTAATAACAATGATTTTTTTATTAAACATATTGGAAAAAATAAATTAAAACCCGGGAAGTTTTTTTAATCCGGTTTGCTTCTTCTTTTAAGTGATTGGATAGTGTTTTATATTTAAAATGAGTTTATTGAATTTTTAGGGTATTCTTGAGATAAAAGAAAATATGGTGAAATTTTAATTTATAAATAAAAAAATTGATCACATAAAAACAATTTAGTAGACGATAAATTGTATATCCTAGTAAAAGAAAGGGAAAAAGGTGCACAACCCTAGGTTTTTTTCGCTTCTAGACTAGGTGGGTGAACTTAGCTTTCTAAGACCAGTAGCGCTCATTTAATTATTTATTTATTTATTCAAATTAAATTATAGAGAATATGTACAAAATTACCGGGTTATTTCGTGACTTTAAAATAAAATTATAGTTTGTTATAATTAATAATACTAATGATTCTTTTAGGAACACTTTTATATGAATTTATATATTTATTTAATAATAATTCAGGATAGGAAAAATTCTAGGCTCCACCTTACTCACCTGTGATAAGATATGTTTTTTTTTAAAAAAAAAAAAAAGAAAAAAAAAACACGAATAAAAATATGTTTCTACCATGGTTCCCCGACATCATGCGGTGGAAAAAACTATTATAGCTCAGAGACAGTCTTTTTACTATTGCGGTGAAAATATGCAGATGACACTGTCTGCCCCCCGCAACCAAACAGTGACAGCTACATTTGGACCACTGGATCGAATACTATCGTACGGTATATAAATGGCCGCGTGTTGAGCACATATGCAATGCTTCTATCCGTTTGTACCCTTTCATTTTAATCCAAGAATTCTCGACTGTATAATTAATTAGCAAATGTTACCCATCTAATTTTCTTTCTTGTATATCTAACATGAATTATTGTATATTTTGTATTTACGTACTTGCCGGGGGATTTTATCGTGTGTGTGTGTGTATAGAGATCAAAACTTATATTCACTTCACAATGGGACTGGACAACGTATAAATGTACCAAAACTGAATGTCTAATTAGACCAGTAATAGGATGTGTGGTAGCGTGGTCTGGTTATTTTTTGAAGTATTTTTTATTTAAAAATATATTAAAATAATATTATTTTAATTTTTTAAAAAATAATATTTTTATATAAAAATAATATTTGTATATAAAAATTATATTGAAAAATAATAAATAGCATATTTCTAAATACTCCTAACAAATGCTGAGTTCATGGTCTTGGTTGATAGCCTGATGCAGGTGGAAATGGGGCATCACAAGTTAATAATTGCAATTGGTGTTGACATTTTGTTTGACAATTTTCACAAAAACGCATCAATTTTCAAAGATTCTCATCCAAACCATCATCAATGTAACACGATGAACAGTAGCAGATAGAAAAGGAATTGCACAGGAAAATGCTCCATAAACTTGATAGAATCGTCAAAGTGATGAAGTATTATTATCTGATCAAAGCCGTCGTTGAAAGAAATAAAAAGTAGAAACCAGAGGCCATTTTGGCTCTCTGCGTCAACTTCATGAGCCATGGAGCGTTGTCCTCAAGTGAACACAGTGATATATTTCCGGGCATGAATTATCGAACCAAGACCAGGAACAGGACAGTGACTCCAACCAAAGTCAGAACAGACGGAATAAAACAAGAGAAAAGGGAACAGAAAAAATAGAAAAGGAACCAACCACTATAAAAGAACCCAGAAAGTCTCCTCTTCTCGTGAGTGAAAGAGAGTGGTCCCTGAAGATTCTGAGAAGAAGAGACAAGAGTCTACCTCGCACGTACCGATGTGCCTCCTCTTTTCAGTGACCCATAGACATCATCTTGCATGGGTTTTGTCATCGCTATCCTACACTGTTGTCTGTCAAGGCCCAGAAATACCCTAAAACTATTGCATGGATGTTAGTTTTACTCTTCAATGATTTTAATTTCTCAATTGGTGTTTTCTATTAAAAAATAAATGATAAAGTTTGTTATAAAATGACATTATCTCTTGACATTTGAAGGATGAAATTGATACAAGATTTTATTATCAAAGAACCATCTCAATCCAATAGTTTAAACTGTTAGGTAAGGTTCTAAAATATGATTTATATAATTTTCTAACGCACCACCTCAAGTGAAAGCTCTTTGAAATTGAAACCTGCACGGATCTATATTACTTTGTGCTTATTTTTTATCAAATAAATAGGGATGGTGAGATTCGAACTCGTGACTGCTTGGTTATCAAGATTCTGATACCATATCAAGTAATCATCTCAATCCAATATCTTAAATCATCAAACAAAATTTAAAAATATAATTTATATTATTATTTAAAATTTATTTTACAGGCAGAAACATTGCAGGGTTTTACTGGCAAAATATTCCATTGTTATCGCTAAAAAAAAAAATTGAGCATCAAAAAACAAGAGGAGAAAGAATGAGGATGAGAGTGAGAAAGAGAAAATTGGTGTTTGGTCACTGTCTGGTTACAGTTTTGCATCGATTTTGATGGGTTCTCTCTGGTACAGCAGGAAGATCACCCGGTTTCACCGCTGAGTTCATGAGGCCATGTCGTACAGCAATTTGTTTTTCTTTCTCACTGCCCAGATTAATGGTGAGGATCTGCTAGGATCCTTAGGACAAATTCTTTTATTACAATTATAGAGTATCTATCAGGACCATCTTTGACTGGCAGTGAATCCAATCAAAGATTGGTCCCAACATGGTCGACTGCATGACGATTGATGCGGATTGGATGGTTTTAAAATTTCCTTTGTTTTGTTAACTACTGTAATTATGTTTGCTTTTATTTTTTTAAAATGTTTTGTATTTAAAAATATATTAATATAATATTTTTTAATTTTTTAAAATTTAATTTTATTATCAGCACATCAAAATAATCTACAAAATTAATTTAAAACAAAAAAAATTATTTCTTTTTAAAAGCATAACCACCCATCTCAAACAAACACAACCAAAACCTCAATCAAAGTTGACTTGGTTGAAGACACAACCATGAATTAAACAAGTTAATCTAAATTAATTAATCAAACAAAGTTTTAATTTTTAAAAAATATATATTAAAAATAAAACCATTTTGATAGTTTTTAAAACTAAAAAAGTACCATTTTAATACTAAAAATGACTTATTTACTAGCCCAGCACGAATAAATACTTGGATCCGTCTGGTCTTATAACTAAGTCAATTGTTTGTGAGTATAGTTAAGTTATATTTTAAAAAAATAAATTTTTTTTAAATTAAGCTAATATTTTTTTAATTGTTTCTATACAATGATATCAAAAATATATATAAAAAACACTTTAAGAATCACAAGCATGCTCTCCTATTGTTGTGAGTAAACAATTTCTGAGGTTTTCGAAACCATTCACCTCCACAAGCATCTTCCTCTACATGAACAGTACAATTTTTGGATGCTCTGGTACATACAAATTTTTTATTTTTAATTTCTGATCAGTGACTGCAGAGCCGGGGAAGGAGACAAGCTCTTAAATTCGAGCCCTTGTCCTTGTCGCTTAACCAGTAACGAATATGATGAGATGTGAGATGGGATTGATAATGGAGCCCTTTTTAATATTATTTCTTGGAGGGTCAATGGAATCTTGGGTTAGCTAAGAAAATATTGGGATTTTAGGGTTTAGAAATATTTATTTTCTTTCTCAATTCCATTTATTTGTTGACGTAAATGAGATTTCTTTCCACCGATAAAATAAGTGACTTAATAGTATAAATGGACTTGTTTTCCATCTTTTCATCTCTGATATAAAATAGAAATTCCATGTAAATATATGTAACAATAAAATTTATGATGATTTATTTATTTATTTTTTAAAAAAAAAAAAGAAAAGAAGGTGAGGGATTTTAAAGAGCAGCTTTAGTGGAGACCAGAATTGATTGCTAGGAAGGTTCTGAGTGACAATTGGCTGTAGTCCATTGACAGCAATGAGATTGTACATTCCGTACAGACTTCTCACTGCAGAGTAAAAAAACACGGCAGTTGCAAACCGAAGGGTTTTTTTTTTTTTTTCAACACGGGAAAAAAAAATGATAAAGTAACCCAGTTGAAAAATATATTTAGGCTACTGTTAGACGAGTCGCAAATATTATAAGTAATTTGTTTCGAATTAAAAGCTTGTTATATGTGGATTAATTTATAATGATGTGAGTGTGAATTTAATATTTGAGTTTTTTATGATTATTGAGATTAATACGTTGAAGATCTATTTTAATAACAAATTTAAATGAGAAAACTCTTTTAATATGGAGTTCATCCAATTTCCAAGTAATTTTCAAAAAACTACAAAGACATCACTAATAAATAGTCTATCTAGGTTAGGTGGTAATAATAACAGACAAGTATCTCTAATGAAATTTGTTAACATGGAACTTCAGTTAGGTATGACATCTGCTTCATATTTTTATAGAGTCATAACCAAGTGAAAAGCAGCAACATTTATGTTAAAATGTCGTCAGGATGAGACGTATTGTGGCAACACCACACTTAATTTATGTCATAACAGGCTTTAAGAGATTGAGAAAGTTGAACGTTTTAAAGCTGTATTAGCAAAAAAATAAGATTGCTTATCATGAGAGTGTTGGGGATGTTGACCCATCTACGAATATCCTAAACCTGTCCACGAGCATCTCATGCATTGCCACGAGCGATCCATGTCCATACATGAGCTGGGGTGATATTGATCATCCTCAAACATACAAGGATATTACAGACATGACTCCAAGTTGAACGAGATGAGAAGATTATTAGATATAATTATATATCATGATAATTGTGGATATGTATACAATTAGCTTTATTTTTAATAAAATATTATATTATTTTAAATGTTAGTGTATAGTTGTTTATGTAAAGTATATTTTAATAATGAATAACTGGTTACTTGTGATTGAGTGAATTAATGTTTTTTTTATATATATATATATAAAATAACACGACTGATAAATAATATTTATAATAGCTGAATCGCACACTACATATGTAACTCGGACGTCACAATATCTGTGACTCTCTAAACTCTGGCGGACTCCTAAATTTTTTTTCCTGTTACTTTACAAATTAATTATTTTAGATGTGATAACTTACCAAAACACCAACGGAAAACAGCTTCCTACTTTATTTCCAGTTGACTTTTTTCACCCAAATCTTGACTTTAAACTGTGAAAGTGCAAGGCTGGAAGAAGAACACCATTATTGCATCCTGTGGCGAAAGATCTACTAAAAATTTTCACTGTCAGGCCTGCTTTAAAAGCATCCCAGGAAAATTCGAATTTTTATAAAGTATAAACATTAGCACAGTTTAGGGGGAAAAAAGCAAATTAGCATGGAAAAAAAATATTTTTAAAAAATAGCATAGAAAAACTGCAGTTCTTGCTTGCGAATTAAAAAAAAAAAAAACACAGGTGAGAATTCCGGTTATAAGCAAATTAGGGAAATTTAATTGATTATTTTCGTGATCCGCATCAATTATAATGCTTCTTATTTTTTAAAAAATTATAATTAAGTTTATTTATTGTCCTCTTTTTAACGGATAAATTATGCTATTTATATCTTATATTTTATCTATTTTTATATTTGAAGAGTGTTTTTTTTTTAAATTATTTTTTATTTTAATTTGCTTCAAATTTTTTTTATTTTCAGATCGTTTGGATGTGTTAATATCAAAAATAATTTTAAAAAATATTATTTGAATATATTTTTAAATTAAAAATACTTAAAAAAAACCGCTACATCAATGTCAAACGGGTTTTAAGTATTATGTAATTTATGATTAAGAATCATATGGCAATGGCAGTTTCTGTTTGATTTTTTTTTTTGGAGCAATGTGGCAATGGCAGCTGAGAGACTAGAAATTATCATTTAGAGAGATGAAGAGTAATTAGTCAACGTGGTTATAATATATAGCCCAAAAAAACACTACTATAGTACACATTAAAGGGGTGATTTTTATTTTTCTTTTTCTTTTTTTCAATGAAGAACATGATTGCCATTTGGGATTTGTATTGTTGCCTTTCCAACTATATATAGTGCATTATTATTTTAACAGGAAAAGAAAACAATGTAGTATAATAATAATAATAATTAATTCAATGCGATTGCTAAAAGGAGGCCATGCATGTTAGCTCATAATTTCGATTCACTATTTACCCAAAAGAGGTCCAAGAAAAATCAAAGGCAAATCCCAAATACTTTGTATCAAGCAACCATCATTGGCAGGAGTCATTGTTATGTAATCAAGAGGGGTCGAAGAAATGATTGAATATTTTCTTATACAGGGCTGCTTCGTTAATTTTTGCAGGCGAGTCAGCCCTTTTCAGGCACATCGTTTATGCCATTCAAACACGTATCACCATGGATTAATTTTATTTCTCCCACAAATATTTCTCTTGGCAATTTCATTGTTTTGTTTGGCGTAGGGCTGGTAGATTAGAATGTCAACCAATTACACGTTGTTCAACAACTAAAAGTTATGCTCTAAACTATGTAGTATAGTAATTATTATTATTATTTAACCAGGAGTGACCTAAAAGGTTTACTTGTAAGTATAATTAAACAACTAAAATCTCCTATTTCAAAAAGTTTTGCATGCATATTCTCTAGTGTAGTAATCAATAGTCAACTTTAAAATGATAGAAAGACAGTCTGAAGCATCCAAGGCCATAAAGATACAAACTCCTGTTGGCTCGAGAGAGAGAGAGACTTATGGGTGTTTGAGCTAGTATTTTGGCTGTAATATTCCCTAGAGAGAGAGAGGAGGGAGGTTTTATGGGTGTTTGAGCTAGTATTTTGGCTGTAATATTCCCTAGACAGAAGCCCCTCCTCCCTCAAGTCCCAACAAAGGATCTGAGGGTGCCCTCTTTGTCATTTGATGAAAAAACCAGGCATGATGTGGTGGGCTGTTGAAAGTTTGCTATCATCAAGTCTCACTTATTGCATTGAAGAAAGCTATAAGAACAATACTCAATACCCAGCATTGCTTTCAACAGACGGTGGCGGTAGGGACACCACTCCTTTGTTTTGCTTGCCATGTTCCTCTATGTCCTCCTTGTCCGACTATTAATAATTATCATTATTTGGTTACAGGATTTAACCCCTGCACATTAGAGTATGAATCTTTGACATACTTAACCCCCCAGGGTGAATTTGATTACCCTTTAGATTCATCAATATTACACTTTTTTTTTTTATCAGGAGTGTTAAAAAAAACTAATTTATCTATAATATTTGTATTATCTAACCTGATGCAGCACATCAAAGTCGAATAATATAAGTATTATAAATGATAATGAGTCAAAAAAACTAATAAAAAAATATCATAGGTCAGGTGTGGGATGGAATTTTGAAAACCTGCTCAACCCGACTTAACCTATATAACCCAATATAAGTAATCCATTCATTGGTATAAATAATATTTTTCTTTCTCTTCTTCATTTCTTTCTTTTCTTACCTTCACACTCGCATATCTCTTTTTTTGAATCTTTTTTCCTTCAATTATCTTCTTCAAACTTCATATACTTAATTACTTATTATTTTTTTATCTCTTACTCGCATAACTGATTCTCTTGGTAAGCAGTGAATTTAAAATTTCTTTTAAAATTTGATCTGATAATGATGATAATGAAGTGACAGTACATTTTACAATTTTATTATTTTTTGTTTGGTAACTAAAAATCCATGAGAAAACAAATGAAAATTTCTGTAATCCAGGTTGAACTTTTATTTTTATAATCAAATCACAACCCTGAAAACACTTTAAAGTTTCTTCTTGCTGGTATGTTTTTGTATTACATTGTACCCTAATTGTTTGATAAGATACTTTACTATAATTTTTCTTTTGTTTTTATGTGGAAATTATAAGTTTTTATGTTGCCTCTAATATATGCATTTTAGAGGTCTTATATAGTTTCAACAGTTGCAATCCAACATTTTTCTTAGGATCATTGGAGAATAAGAGAATCAATATGCTCAACTCGTAAATATTTATAATATCTAAAAAAAAAAAATCCCAACCCATTCAAGTAAAAATAATAATTAAATGTGTCAGGTTTAAATTTTATAAATTATCTTAAGTTGTGTTAAATACAATTATAAGTAAAGAACCGACCCACTCTATCCATGAGTAACCCTACTTTTTTCATCCACATGGTTCTATTTTTTTTCTATTTCAATCCTGTAATTTCATTAAAGATTCAATTTTATCCTTGACTGTAAAATAGCTTACGACGTCTAATGGAAAGCAGTGTCATTTCACCTTTTTTTTTCAACTTTTTCACTACTCTTCTTTCTTCATCATTTTTATACTCAATCCTCATACATATGATGTTATCTATAAGAGCAATCGAGACAAGGGGGAAGAAAACTCGAAAAACAAGTTAAATGTTGCGCTCTCGGTTGATTCTCATGAGCTATTAGCAAAATATGGGTAACAGATTTTTTATCAAAACTAAAAGGGTAAGATGGAAATATTCAGTGTAAGGATAGAAGTGATACGGTGGTGGATCAATGAGGCAAAAGGATATACCTCGCCAAAACATAGCTTGAAAGTGAAAAAGGAAAGCATGAAGCCCACCCATGGTAGTCAAGCTCCCAGTCCCTCACAGCAGGGAGAGGGCCTAAAGAGAACTGGGGCTGGGTTATTATACTTGAAATTTATTTGAGATTATAGTAGTGATTGAGGTTTAAAATATTTTTTATTTAAAAAAATATTTAAATAATTTTTTTAATTTTTAAAAATTATTTTTAAGATCAATATATCAAAATAAATATTAAAATAATTTAAAAACATTAAAAAATATTAAAATATAAAAAAATAAAGTTTAAACCACATTCCCACAACTCTACTTCGAAGCAAGAATCCCCATAAAGTAAAAATGCCCAGTGTTTATTCTTCCACTGCCTCTCTAACATCTCTCTTCAAATGGGATGTTATCAATTGCTCTAAAGGCAGGCAAATGGGATTTCATCAAGTGCTTTATTGTGTGCTCACATTTTCACAGGCATATAAAATCAATTGACAACTAATGCATTTCCATGCGAATTTTCTCCATCAGAGTTTGGAAGGACAACAGAAGTTGGTCTAATCACACTTTTTTTTCAGGAGACGAAAATGTTACATGTCGAGAACCCAGGTACCCTGGATCTATCCCTACCCTTCTCAACTCAGAAATCCAGGAGGTCAATTGGCAGTAAGTTTTAGCAAATGAGGGGCACATCAAGCTCGCAACCGATGAGCAGAGCCACCTCCGAGAAAAAAAAGATTGACGTAAAGAAAAAGGCAAAGAAACTAAATACTCAACAACCATTCTGACCACATTACAGGCTTCAAGAACTTCATTCGCAGTGAGGGTGGGGGGGGAGCCTCGGAGGGGATGCTGTTCAAGTCTTTGCCATTAGGCAAAGAGCCACCTCCGAGAAAAAAAAGATTGACGTAAAGAAAAAGGCAAAGAAACTAAATACTCAACAACCATTCTGACCACATTACAGGCTTCAAGAACTTCATTCGCAGTGAGGGTGGGGGGGGAGCC
>Ga0325404_1000209_pt1 | contig 56138 bp, 40 predicted proteins | sample PopdelMetagenome_18_FD_205664 | JGI IMG/M metagenome (GOLD analysis project Ga0325404, IMG submission 205664) | Populus deltoides microbial communities from Bellville, Georgia, United States - Xylem-Control-R1 | ecosystem: Host-associated > Plants > Phyllosphere > Stem > Wood/Secondary xylem...
TTGGTTGATTGCATAATTTATGGTAAGTGTTAATTAAGTTTGGGATTTTAAAGTTGTGAGGAATTCTAGTTGGTAAACGATGATTTTGGTAGAAAAACAGATTGCCCTGGTTGAAGTTACGGTTTGCACTAGTGCACAAGTAACCATTTAAACCTACCGATCCGCCCATGCTCTAGAGGAGGAGGTTCGCTAGATTTGGAGCAGATTGTGATGTTGGAACGTCTTTCTAGTTTATAAATGCAAAAGGCTCGATGGATTTAATTGCTTTGAACACAGATTGCTGGCCCTTCAATATGATACTATTTGCAATAAAATATCCTCCTCTACTGATCCTCCAATACTAGTAATATTATGGATGGAAGAGAAAATTATTTTCCGCAGAACCTTGTTCGACGATGTACGATAAAGAAGCATGTAACTAACGTTAAGCACAGGGGAGTGATTGCTGGTGTTGTGAGGCAGAAGAACACTAGTTTTCTTCCTGCATGCATGCTCCGAAGAAATTGAAGAAAAGGCGCGCCATCACTCCTGTTTTGATCTATTTTCTGCTCAACCACATGGGAAATGCTACTGTTACTTTGCGAATGCTGGGACCTCCTCCCCATCCAAATATGAAACACTGACACGTTGGAAATATGGAGAGAGAAAAATCTATCACGAAAGGAACGCAAATACCATTAAGGTATCATTTTATGAATTTCATTCCTGCATTCAAGCACAAAGTAATCAATACTCAATACCAAGTTCATTGGGAAAACGTAACTTAAATCCCACCAGCCTTGGTTTTAATTCCTGCTCTGCTTGTCCCAGTGCTTGGATTTTGTTTATGCTCTAAATTCAACACAAGTAAATGGAGCCTCGTTCAGCATAAAAGTTAGACCGCGCTATACTCTGTATCCGTTGAGGAAAGTTATCTTTGACGTGAACAGATATTGGATCAGTTTACTAAAAAAAATTATCATTAAAGCTAATAGTTTTCCTCTTTTCAGTTCCTATTAATTGGTATTCCTACTCAGAATCTTAAGATCCTCAACGGCAAGTAATGAGAAAAGGAACACTATTTCCATGAAAAACTGACTTTGCTCTCATTATTTTGTTTGCTCTAAAACAAGCAGAAGTTTGACATACAACTGGTTAACATTCTTTTCTTACTCTGCCTCTCAGGCAACTCTAGCTTGCTTCCAAAGCAGGTTGCTACCTACAAAACTTCGGCTGGTATTGACATCTATATTTGCATCTGTTGCTAAAACTCATGGTTTGTTAACAAAAGTTGATTCTGCCAAGTCGATGGCACGAGCAAGTCCAGCAGCTTTGTTCTGGCATTCATGATGCTCGTCGTCAGGTACACTGTCTGCAACTATACCAGCACCAGCTTGAAGGTAAGCAATCCATTCACGGCGCAGCTGGGCATCCTTGTATGAGTACATTGTGTTGTATTGAGTTCCGGTTGGGAATACCATGGTCCTAAGAGCCAGTGCAATGTCCATATCACCATTGAAGGAAACCCCACCTAGTCCTCCACTGTATGGGCCACGCCTAGACACCTCCATTTGGTCAATCAATTCCATTGCCTTCACCTGGATCACAATTCAAATGATGATCACTGGAATTTGCAAAGGGAAAGGACCATTGCATCTTGATAGTGCTTGGGAAAGCAATTTGGAAAAAATTAGGCTGTAAAGTCTAAACGTAGTCATGACAGATTTCCACAAACAACCTTGCCAATACAGGTGCAGTCACAAGGATGCCCTCCGAACAAGCCATGATAAAGCATAAATAGTGACCGAATAATGTCCACAAATTTAGTTCAGCCCAAACACCAAGTCAAGTTGTGAGCATCTCATCAGTGATTTAAAAATCATTAGAACAGGAGAATCGAGTTGGGCAGGAATGGGAAACAATAAGATGAAAAGCAAACCTTCGGTGCTCCACTGACAGTTCCAACAGGCAATGCAGCACGCAGGGCATCCCAGCAAGTGAGATGGTCATGCAACTCTCCCGTGACCTGCATTTTGGGGGGAAAGCATGGTTTTCATTAGTAAAAGTTTGGTTTTAGCTAACCAGCCAAAAGACGATGAGTCCTTCATCTATACATCTCAAATCCACATGAAACCAAATACTGCATTGGCAACTTACATGCCATTGTCCACACAAATTAATTGCTTAAGAAGAGTTATCAGCATCACAATCAATAACATCATAAGGAAAATAGCAAATTATTATCCCCGTATAACTATCAAAATGATCCCCTTACAATGTTGTCAAGAAAATGAAATGCAAACCTGTAAATGCCATGGACAAAAGATGTGAAATATCATACTTGCATTGTAAATTTTTGAGGCATTTATAGAAATTAACTTTCCTTTGCGTCCAATTCTCAAATCAAAGAATACTCAATAGTTTGAACATCAAAATGACAACATGTGGGGATTCAGAACATAGTTCTTATATAAAAGCTCAATCAACATTTTGATTTTGTAGGCAGAGTGTCTCACCGTGGAGCTTATGTGCATAACATGGGAATATCGTTCAACATTCATAAGCCTTTCCACCTTCACAGAACCATGTTTTGAAACCTACAATCAACAACCCAGAATGGCTAGTCAAGCAAATTTACTATTGAAATATAGCTCACTCTTTTGGAGGAACATCTATCCATTGAATACTTAAAACAAACTTCGTGAAACAGCATTTAATAAAAAAAGCACGAGACCAACAATAAATAAGCAAAGCAACAGCACACAACATCACATGTTGAAGAAAAACTATGCTGACAACAAATCAGATAAAGAAGAAGATACATGTTCTTTTTCCGATAGACAAGAAATTCCATCCACTTGGCCTATTTTTATAGCCAAGCGGAAGAAGATATATCTTAATTTCAGGATATAAAATGATGCTGAGATGTTGATCATCCAGATAACAATTTATATAAACAGTGAAGAGAGCAAACAAAATTACATTGTTCTGACTTATAACCAATAACATTGTGCAGAAGAAAGCTAGAAATCGAAAATTGATGACAGCCGCAGTTTAATTTGTTGTAGTCAGTCACTGATCACTGTAAAAGTGAAAGCTTCCCGGCATAAATATTTAGGATGATCCTTGAAATAAACAACTGCAAATCAAAGAGCATATGTGCATGGTTTGGTAAAAGAGACTTTTAACAGAGTGATTTAGTTCTCCATAGTTGACCCTTGAAATAAAAAATTGCAAATTAAAAGAGCATATGTGCATGGTTTGGTAAAAGAGACTTTTAACAGAGTGATGAATTTTCTAGCTAAAATTCAAGGAATACCATGTCAATTGACTATGAGCTTCAAGAAATCAAAGATGACATTCACAATCAGTAGTAAAACCTTTCCAACATCATTTCTTCCCAAATCGACAAGCATGGTATGTTCTGCACACTGCTTTGGATCGTTTAGTAATTGTTCCTCCAACACTTCATCTTCTTCAGGTGTCTTACCTCTTCTGACAGTCCCAGCCAGTGGCCGATTGACTACCCTATTCTGTTCAAGAAATGTAACAACGAAAAATCTTGTGAATATTCTCAAAACTAGCCAGTAAATCAAATGAGCATAAGAATTCATAGAGATCTGCAATCAGCTTTATTACAAGTAAAATTTAAAACAAAATATGGTGCTGTTGGTGCGGAGTGAGTCATTTGGCTTGAAATATCATACCATAGTAATAGAAAATCATAATTTAGCATCTTACATTCTTTACACGTGTAAGAATTTCTGGACTTGAAGCAACAAGAATACACCCTCTAGCCTGCATGAGACAATAGATTTGTAGTATGAAAGAAATGTTCAGCATTGCAAGTTGTGCATTGACCAACGCACTGGAAAAATAAACACTATACTAGAAGAGAGCACATACTTGCAAGTAAGTCATGTAAGGACTGGGATTTACGACTCTCAATGCTCTATATATTTCAAATGGGTCAGCAAAGGTTCGGCGTTCAAAGCGCTGACTCAGTACTATCTGGAAAATATCCCCAGCCTGGATATGTTCTTTTGCCCGTAGTACTGCTTGCTTGTATTCATCACTGGTCATGTTCGAGTTCTTCAACAAGGGACCAAAATGCTGAGTGTGTAATTTTACAGAACCTGGAGATAGCCTTGGCCTAGCAGTGACAATCATATTAAAAAGAAAATGTAAATGAACTTCAGAGAAAAACAGTAGAAGAAAATTAAAAAGAACAGAATTAACTCACGGATCAATATCCAGTACTCTGGACAACAATTTTTCCAAACGTTTCATTCCATCACTGTATGCATCCTCAATAGAAGAGTATCTATCTATCTTCACCCAGTGAATTATGTATGCTTTCTGAGAATAAACAAAAGGATAAATTTAGAACCACAAAAGCCTCTATAAACATTCTGTTATCTACATTGATCTTCAATAAGAAGAAAGCTTGGGAAAATAATAAAATTATTAAAAAGGGATAATGAGCAGTGACAATGCACCAAAAATAGAGCATGTTGAACTTGCCACATAGCTTGCTCAATAAAGTGCGCATTTCATTTTGCTCTATTATCTACAATAAGAATATACATCAAGCATGCACATTAAAACAAACCTATGAATCCTTACTTTGTTTTTTGTAAATTCTAGTGTGTTTATTTCAACATTCAAGCAGGAAATGGAACATATTGACTATGATGTCATAGAAATGAAAAGCACAGATAACACATAGATAGAAATGGAAGGTCACTACTTATAATCTGGAATTGCTCCAGTAATTTACTTCGTCTATAAAAAAACAGTACCTTTTCCACATGATCAAACACAATCACATCATCATAAAGTCCCAGGTGTATGTCTGGAAGATTCCTGTCATCCTTGGGTGCCCTTGAAAATGGCAGCCTTTTCTTCTCCGTGTATCGAACAGTGTCATATGAGAAATAACCAACCCAGCCACCTGCTCATGACAAGGATTATCATTAGATATGGCCATAAAGACTGTATGGAGACCACATTGATTAAGAATTTGTGGAGGGATTCAACAATGACACGGCCACGCTATAGATAGACAGTTATATAATTACAGAAAGAAAGAAAAAAAGGATGCATCTGACTTTCCAATTTGGCTGTAAAATTCTAGAAATAAATCCATAATCCACGTGGTCAGGGTAGGGGTTGAATAACAAAGGTGCGTACAAATATTCAAAGCAACACCCATCATGACATTCATCATTTCTACAAGGCATGTGCATGGAAATGCTGTATGTAAATCATACTACCATGGGTGTTTCTACTACAACTGGCAAATATTTTGCATCATGGTCAAATATAAGTTATTTCCAGTAGTTGTATCCTTGGGGTTTGTTGGTACTCAGTACTACATAATCTTTCTGTTACTAGTAAATTCTGATTCCTTGAACAATAATATTTCTGATTATGAATGGCACCGAATAATCCCACATCCAATATTACAGGTGGCACCGGATAACTACAAATTCTCACTTTGCCACGATAATTAAGGCCGATACACAGAGACCATGCCTGTCTACAAGGTTTAAAAAGAAAATTATTTTAGCAATTTAATCCCTTACATTCTAGCACCAATCCTTGGAGATCACAATAAAGCTGTTTACTGCGTTGTTAATTTATCAGTAAAGGCCAATTACCTCCCAGAGTATTCCCCATTTCGCATTCAGCATGGCAAATCAAAGCAACCAATCATTAAAATAGAATTTAGAACAGCAACTAGATAAGGTCATATGTGTTAATAATTAATGAAATTATGCCCGAATCATACTTAAAGAGGATCTCATATGGGCCATTTAAATTGTCTGCAGAGATTTTTTGTCTTACCACAAAATGCGTCTGGAAGTCCATCAATGAGTTGGGGTTTCCAAGCCTCTGATATTCTTCTTGGAACCACCATCGCATCTTCGACAATCTCCTCAATCAATGTACCTGCTTCATGGTCCATCAGACTAACCTTATCTTCTTTTGCTACAATCTCAATTGATGGTTGAGCTCCAATCACACTGTAACGCCCCTATTGCCATCAATCCAACCTTAAAATTAACAAATCGTGATAAAAAAAAGGTCGACCACCTATGTGCAAAACAAGGAAGCACTGGAGGGCTCTTACCACACTTGAAACCCGAGAACCAGGCTCCACTGACTCAAATAGAAAGCTAGGAGCATCTCTATCATCTTCTTTCACCAAACACCGATAAGCAGTGACTGGAGTGAGCTGGTCAGAGAATATACAGGTGTGAAGAGGTACCAAATTTCCATTTTTAGCAGCTTCCTTGAACTCGGTGGCATCAACTACTACAAGAAACACCAAACCAAAATTAAAACTGAAGCTTAGAAAACAAAGTTGCTATAGAATTTGTTCAATAAAATTAACATAAAAATTTTAAAGTTAAATTCTTTAATTTCCCTAAAACACGTTAATTTGTTGCTGATTAAATGAGAGCATAAAAAATGACAAAAAAAAAATCATATCTTAATTCTTTAATTATAATTTACCAATCGAAATGACACTTTAATCAAATGTTGCTTAGGAAGTTGACTAAAAATCTGCACACAATATTTAGAGAAAAAAAATAGGCGAACTTAAATCTTAATTGCTTTCCCCTCTTTTTCGCAGCAATCAAGCATTGGATGCAAAAGAAAGAGCGAGATATGACTTCTTCCCAATAAAAAGCTTCTCTTAACTGATAAATTAATATATCTCATGTTGCATTTAGAAGCCACACTAAACAATTACTGCTCAAGATTTTCTTCCCATTTCTCACAATACTCTCAGCAACCAAACACTTCGCAATCAAAACAAACCTAGAGAATCACTGGAAAGGGAAATGCACTTGAGTGGACGGACACACGAGACTGAACTGGACCTCCTCGTTGAAATGCCGGTGACCGGGACTGGACAGAGCCGGTGACTGGCCAGAGACAAGCAGTTAGAGAAGATTAGGGTTTGCATTTTGAGTAGAATCTCTAGTGGCTCTGTGTTGTTGGCAATAACACAGTTGCCGTTTCGTCTCTTCTTGTATTTATAGGCGAAGATGACCGGAGAAAGAGAGGCAGAAAGGCAAGCTTTGAAACGTAATGATTCCGAAAACGACACCTTATAAAAGGTCCGTGTGTGCTGAAATGGAAATATTTTTTAATCCTTTTAATGAGTATAAAATTTTAAGAATTTTTTTAATTAGCATCGATATCTGAATTAATTTATACATAACCATCAAATTAACAGCCACAGTAATACTCGAAGCTCTTATTAGCGTCTAGGTTAAAATTTTAGGAATTTTCTTCATGAGTCTCTCGGTGGGAATTTACCTTCTATTTAGAGGCTGGCAGTATTAAATGTCTGCCGGATTGTGCTAGATTCAGACCTCGTTGTTTGTTTGAGACTTGATGAAGGTGGATGCATTGTCTCTGATTATTGGTTCTGTGTATTGCGTTTGGACACAAATCAACTTTAATTAATTGGATTTCTCTTTTCTTTTAATTGAATTATGAAGACATCTGAATTGCGTTATTGCATTAAATGGCAATTAACCATGTATAGATTCTCTCGTGTTGGTACCCGGGGTGTTTGTTACTGGAGAACAGCTGTATTTAAAAAAAAAATTAATTTTTTAATTTTGATTTTAATTTTTGTATAATTTTAATATATTAACATTAAAAATAAAAAAAATATTTTAAATAAAAAACACTGTTAAACAGACATCCTGCCAAAGTAAAAAAATATATATTTTTGATAACTGAATGAATTTATTATTTTATTTTATTTTATTGAAAAGAAAGAAACGGAAAGATGACGTGTCTCGTACAAACTAATGCTACCACCATTTAATAATTCAAATCACTTTTTACTTTTCTTTTTTAGTTTTAAAATATATTATATAGAAATAACACATAAGAAGATTACATTTTGGAATGAGACTTGCTTCATATCTATAATCAACATCATTTATTTTCATTCAAGTATTAAATATTATTAAATTCTAAAAATAAATGAATAACAACAAATGCAATCTAGAACGAGTGTCTCAAGAGCATTCCTTGACCTTTACCAATAAAGAATGACGATCCTTGGAATGTTGATTGATGGGCTGAGCATGAAAATAATAATTATCAAATCTATTTATATGATTTTTTTTTTTGTATGCATGATTTTGCTCAGCTAAGTAGAGAATGTATTTTCATGGATGGGTATAATTTTTATTGCAGATATAGATTAACTCTTTCATGATTTTATAGATTTGTGTTTGGAACTGTGATAACGATGGTGGTTTAAAGTGTTTTTTGTTTAAAAATATATTAAAATAATTTTTTTATATTTTTTAAAAATAATTTTTAACATTAACATATCAAAACAATCTAAAAACATAAAAAATTTAAAAATTAAAAATTTAAAAAAACATAATTTACACCTCTTTCCGCATCACATCTATAAATACAGAAAAGGTCGGTGGATAGAAGCTTCCTGGATTAGATAGAGTTTTCCTCCGACAATGGATCACATTGGAGAAAAGAGTCAAATTTATTTAGAAAACAAATGATTTAAAGTTTGACTGTTCCCGATCTGAAAGTCCTGACGTGGCATACTAAAGAGAAGTTATTAGCTATTCAGAATATTATTTTTCATGAAATATCAAATAGTTTTATAAGAACATAAAAAAGTTATACCATAATGTTCATCACCAATTATTTAAGTTTTAACGTAAGTCGTAAGTGTAATAAATATATTCATCCATACTTTATTTTGAAATTATGCGATCGAATGGCAGCATCGATGATGGCTATCGCTGCTGGGATGAGTGAACTGAGTTCGTGGAGGTGGTAAGCTTTTCAGCTTTAATATGGGCAGATCATTTTTCGGGCAACGGCGAAGTCAAATTGATGGTGTTCTGGAAAATTCAAATAATCGGAGAATAAAGTTATATTTTGGATAATTAATTAATTTTTATAATTTTTTTTAACCAAGGTAGCTAGAGGCAGGTAAATAATATCTATAAAACAATTCATTTGATAAATTCTAAGATTTTCTGATGATTAAGTTAATTTTTTTTTTATAAAAAATATAATAATAGTACAAAGATATATTCTAAAAATAAATATGCAGTGGAGAGTGAAAATTTTGAACCTTTTAAGTTAAATTGAAAAATTCATGATCTATTTATATTTTATGAGTAAAAAAGTTAAAGTATAATATTATCTTGATAGTGTTACATAACATGTATATTGATATTAATAAAAACACTTCTTACATGTATATATTTAATATGAGAGAAATATAATAGGTCATGAAAATATTTTTATATGTTATTTTTATACAACAATAATATTAAAAAAAATATAATAAAATTTTTAAAAAATTTTATATGAAGCAGAATTTAAAATATAACCGCACCCATTAAACTGGACTCTTCTCCTCATTTGACCCACTAGAAAGTAGATTTTTTTAATTAAATAAAAAAATTATGGTTTTTAAAATATTTTTTTATTCGTTAAGACTTGCTTGAAAGTATGGTTGTGATTATTTTTTAAAGTGTTTTTCATACTGAAATGTATTAAAATAATATTTTTTTATTTTTTTAAAATTATTTTTGAGATCAGCATATCAAAATAATCCAAAACATATATATAAAAAAATTTAGTAATTTTTTTTTAATTTTTTAGAAATACAATTTCCATAAAATAATTTTTTTTTCCCCCAGAAAGGCTCGTCACGTGGAGTGGAGAACTCCATGTGAAGATACTCTCGTGAGAAAACTTATAATCAAATTAGAACTGGACGGAAATCTTCAACTTTAGTCTTGTTGGCGTATAAGAAAGAAAACTCCGAACCGGTAGCTATTTCTGGCAAAGCACGTACTCATGCGTGAAAAGCATGGAATCAATCAATCAATTTCTTAATTTCTAGTATTAAGTTCGTGTTGACACGAAACTTAATTTTGTGGAATTAATTGCTAAGCAGAGAACTATCCAACCCAGGTGTCGTTAAGCAACTGAGAAAAATGCTGGATTCTCACAGGAGCCGCCGCCGAAACTAATCCAATTTTTACTCGTGCTCAATATCATGCATGGCACGTTTTTGAAGTAGAGTAGTAGAAAAGACGTTTGCAATTTCTTCGTAAAGAAGACGAAGAAGGAAAACCAATCAAATAAAGCTCCGAGAAAGTTATGGAAGACCATCCGGTATTATGGATTTAAAAAACGTTCCAGGCTCCAGCTATGTACGTGAGGGTTCATTGTCTAAGTGAGGTTCCATCCATGGTCAATCAATGACACGACATCGTATAAATGCTAGAGCGCCAAAGTCGTTAGTATGACTCCTGGCTTGGTGATACTATCAATGCTAATCTTGCCTGTACCGACAGCCATACCCTGTCTTTCTCCCGCAAGGCCGCAAAGCAATTACTGAATCAAAACACGTCCTAATTTAAAATCGAGTATATTTTTACATTTTAAAATATTTTGTTTAAAAAATAAATTTATTTTTTATTTATTTTAAATTAATAATTGTTTTAGTATTTTAAAATTATTTTGATATGCTGATATTAAAAATAATTTTTTAAAAATAAAAAATATTATTTTAATATATTTATAAACAAAAAATATTTTAAAAAACACTTTCAAATACATCTAAAACAGCTTTGAGAAATGAACTACGCTTGCTTCCATGACAACATAAGGTTAAGCGCCCCTATACCATTTGTAATGCCTCAAGTTGCCACTAACTTTTACTTAACATGGTGAAAAAAACTGTCCTCTCATAAACTAAAAACTTTAGCTCCGAGGTATCACTTATTATTTAGTCTAGGTGCTTGTATATATCCGAAATCTCCACAATTCCTTTCTCAGGTGGAATTAGGACATCACTTCTCCAGTGAGTTCAATCATGTTTCTGAATCCACAATATTTACCACTCTGATCAACAAACTTCAGGCCAGGGGATTTCAGATGATCCAAGCTGCAGAACTCCAGTAACATTCGGCTTCTGAAACACATTTAAAAGCGATATCTAGTTCCATAGTATGTGTTTCACGACTTGGGGGGCATTTTCGTTTTGTGAAAACAATATGAACCAAACATGTGCGTGATTAATGCCTGCTTTATTGAGTATATCCTTATCCAAGGACCACATGATAATCCACGTCGACGTACTTAAGCTTTTCTAGACAACAAGGACCTAGCTAGTCAAACAGCAAGGAAGGTAGCGGACCCAAATTGAAATGGAAACTAGTTTCTCTACCCCCCACCATCAATGTCAAGCATGTAAAACGTTTCCCCAGCTTTTTACAAGCTGAAATGACATGACATCCTGTTTACAACTTGAAAGGGTATATATATCAACTTAAATGGTACACCTTTCTTCCCCAAATAACAAAAGCCCTCCAGCAGGGATGCTGTTGATGGCATTAATAAGAAGCCCCGCCCATGCCCATATCACTAGTGGATTGACAGATATGGGAGTGCCTTCCTTGAGTACATCACCTAGAAGAAGTTTAGTTAGAGATGAAAGAAAAGCTCAAAGTTAATACATCAGTCTCCAGCTTGCTTGAGAAAAATCATATGTGAAGTAAATCACTGAAAGAAAAAAAAAAGCACAAGTTTTTAGGGAAAGAAATATAAAGATCAAGGTAATCAACTATAATATGATAAATTTAATCCGCGCCAATCTTTGAAGCATCACAAGCCACTTATAACAGAATACACAAGCAAATCTGTATGCAACAACCTCCAGAATGAAAAACTTACCAACTCCCCCAGCAAGAAATGATTTGTGAAAAACAGAAGCATCAACAACAAGAAATTGACCATCACTGGGTGGTATTATGAAGCCCAAAAGGAAAAGATCAAGACCCAAGAAAACCCAGCTAAAGGTCCTGCTGCTGCAACTTTCAGATGAACTTCACGTTTGGGCACGATACTTGTTATCCTCGTGATAGCACCAAAAGAGCCTATCTGCCGCTGATACAGGATAGATCAGTAATCATGTATATTGATAAAAATAAACTGCTTCTGAAAGACAAGTCTCCTTGCAAGCTTTCCAAAAGAAATCGTGGCTAGGGAACTGCTCCATAAGTAAAGATTAAGGCAGGACAACCATATATGTATATGTACACACCCATATATGTATGTATTTCACTTGCCAACTTGGAACAAAGTATGGCACCCCAAGCTTAACATCGTTGCTTTTTGCAACCAGTATGCTCAATTCATGTGGCCCCAGAATAAGTGCAGTCACAAGGGCTCCAGGTAGCCCATCCTCATGTGGCATTTAAAATATTAATGTTCTTGTCAGAAAAAAACTAACGAGTTCTGCATCATGTAAAAGTCTAGACAGGTCAAAGAAAATGCTTATACAAAAAAGAATTAGAAACCTTGATGATAAACTACAAAAAAGAATAGACATAAAAGGCATTATAAACACTATAGCATCAAACTAAATTTATCCACATGAGCAAGGGCAACAAAAATGGACTATCCTCCCTGGAAAGTGTATGGGTGAAGGCGAAGAAAAAGAATTTGCTTAGGTTATTGCCCTTAATCAAGAAAAGCATGACAAAAAGAGGGTACAAGGAACCACAAAAGGAAAACCATGGACATCACCTTTTCAGATATTTGCCTGAATAATAACATAAAATGGATTAAAAATTCATGACTGCAATTAAAATTAACTTTATCATCCTAACAGACAATATGAAAAGGAACAAATTGTTATTCTATCACTTTTAGCTTCAGTAAAACATAATTTGTATTAATCTAAATATGATTCATAAGAATAGATAAATAAATCACTTGCAATAGGTATGCCTGTAATGCAGGCACATTGTGGAGAAGTAATGAGAAGACTGTAACCAGTCCAAAAGATCCAGCTGCAAAACACTCTGGGACAGCTGCAGAAATATAAACTAAATCCGTTGTAGTTTAAACTAGAAGTTAAAATGGCATTGATTAGTGCCTTCATTCTTGCTATGAAAATTCAAGTATTATACTGTGCAAAAGGCGCTGATCAGGGAAAAAACTGTACTAAGCTATGAAACTACCTGTTGTTTGGCTGCAAGGTCTTCTAGGAACCACAACTGCCACTGGCTTATCATCCTCTGGATTAGTTTGGAGGAAAAGCTTATACTGATCCCTAAGTTTATTCTGTTTAATTGAATTGCATGACGGATCAGTGAAGAAACTGCAACAAATGGGACAAAGGAAAAGCAAATATATACATGCATCCTGTTTGTTCATTTTTCATAGCTTTTAGCTGCCTCACCTCGCAGGTTTCCTTTAAACAAGACTCCACCCTACCAAAAGGCAAACAAAAAACCCAACAAATTAACTAGCAAGCCATAAAACAATTACTCTTGACTAGAAAGAGTAAAACGAAACAGCTACTCCTCTTACGTATCTATTTCACAGACTCCTTGTCCCCATTCTTAATTGGATATTCAACTTCCATAGTTAAGTTTGTAAAGAGTTTCTAAACTTTCAAAAGAAGAAAGGCAGTTCTTTTTTGTAACGGAATAAGGAAAAAAAAACAAATTTAAAAAACTAATCATTCAGGTGCACCAAGGATGTTTTTGGCTATGTTCTCACACGATGCTGAAAATAAAACAATTAGAGGATTTGCTGTAAAATATTTAATCAAATGGAAGCTAAGAACAGGAAAGCTTGTTAACTTGTTCGATTATCAAAGGTCAAAACAGCAGCCAAGTACACGATTCCAAGACATTTATCTTCATGGCTATTCTAGAGAGAATCTGCGCTGCAAAAACTTTATTTACAATCGAAAATGATACTGAAGTTTTCCTGCCAAGTATTGGAATAGAAGATGGGAAGAGGGATTAAGTAGCAGGTGTTAGATGTAAAAGATCTGGCTCATCCTCGTCATCACTGCTAAGCCATCCATAACAAGGTTTACGCCTCTGAAGAGGGAGAGAATCCACTGGCGATGGGGAGAACAAATGTGGAGATTGGACTCCCGTGGAGGATATCTGTGGAGAGCAGGACTGTATTTCAAGCTTGACAAGAGATGAAACATCCTTCAAAGAGCGTGGAACAATGTCAGTTATATGTGAAGAGTTGAAGTGTGCGGAGGAAGCCTGTGCGGAGTGAACTTGTTGGGAAAAGTCTTTCACTCCAAGCTTCTCATCAGGTGCATCACTCACTGAAGGACATAGAGTGATATCCATTGATGCCGGGGAGTGAATGTTTGGAGAATGAACTTGCTTGGAATTACCATTAGGTGAGTGAACTTGTACTTTAGGTTCATCTTTCACAGTGTCATCCTTCAGGAAACATGGAATGAAAGAAATAACTGTAGCATTAGAATACATGTTCAAATTTCAATGGCAGATCATGTCCAGTCAGCAGAAGCACAATCATGCACATCAACATCCAACAACATTACAGGGAGTAGAGGGCCACTCAGGCATAAATTTATCCTATGAAAGTAGTATTACTAAACATGGCATGCTAAACAAAATTGTAAAGAGTAATATATACAGGTATGCATTTGTGCGATCACATGATCCTTAGACAATCAGACACAAGATTCCTCTTCTTAGAAGGGAAGAAAACAAGAGCAACCAGGTGTAAAGTTATATGATGTAGAGTATTGCTACACATCATCAGCATATCAATGTTTAACAATTGACAAGCCAGATAAAATCTTCAGTTCAAATTTTGGTATATGATCATGCAGTATGGTGCAAAAGGATCCAGAACTAGTTTGGGATCAAGGCTTGGTTTTTGTTGCTGTATAGTAAACCAGTAGATGAGGGTGCAGGGGATTTTAGGAGAAGGGATCGATTCAATTGCTCAAAAGAAAGCTCCAAGGATTTTAAATTAAACCATGTACAACAACCCACCACTTGATAAATATTTAATCTAAAATATGTTTTGAGAAACAATTTTACAGGGCAGAAAAAGAATTAAGAAGAAAAACACGTCCAGCAAATCCTCAAGGCAGAAAGAAGATAAAAAGCGAAAGAATTCAGTAAAGGTGAGATGAATGATCACAAACCTCACATGGACACACAAAAGCACAATGATATGAACTAACACAACACCATAATCTGATCAACTACAATGAACTCTTACACTTAAGCTGTGTTTTTTTTTAATAATAAAAAAAATTAAACAGAGAGAGATCATGGAAATTTTGAAGCAGGTACAAGCATCTGATATAAGAAAAAAAAGTAATCTATTGCTGACAACTGACAGTAAAATTAAAATAGCACCTCATGAGAAGTACTTTATTCAAGCAAAGATGGAAATTTCCATCGTTTTTGCAGTACTATCTATGTGTGATATTTAATTTCAATTACCCAGGACACATGAACAGAGTTAGCTAGCTTGGCTCAAAATCTTAAAACTTTCTCCTTCTATATTTTGGCACAAAGAAGATAATGAGTGGTTCAATCCTGTGCTCCAAGACTTATCTCAAGAAAAATCTGACAATTGCATTGTTCCATCTTCAATTGTAGAAAGACAGGTTTAGTTCGAAATCAAGAAAGCTACATCATGCCTTTATATGGAACCAACACAAAGGAGCAGTAATAAAACTTCCATTTAATTGAACTGCACGTAAGTGGTGAATTGATACAAAATGAGAAGAAAAGGGAATTTACCTCTGCCGGTCCATTCTCAATCAAATGCTTGAGCTTGTCATTGCCTGTCAACAATCCTGGTTCGCAGTTTTCCCTCTCTGATTTCTCTACCTCATCGAGAAGCGTGTCAATCAAAAGCTTATAGCAACACTCCTCAATGAAAGCCCAACCTTCATCCCCGCCATATTCCTGAGACAAAAATAACAAAACCGAAAAAATCCCCGCATTTTATTTCTGCTTGATCATAGAAAAGCTCAAAAATAACCAAACCTTCAATACCTGAAGCCCGCAATCATCTAAAGAAGTAAAGAACTTAACGCGCTCGCATAGCTACAATATTTTAGGGATCCCAAAATGTAAGACTTCCAAATTTTGAATTCCCACAGTTTCTCAGCCATCAAACAGGAATTTAGAGATCACATGACACAAACACATTCCATGATACCCCAGAAAATCCAAAGCTCGATTTCTTTCTTTAAACGAAACTTCCTTTAACAAAAAGGCACACCCCTTTAAAATACTAATAATAGAAACATGCATAAACACATCCATTCATGTACGAGGTGTCACCTTTAGGAGATTTCTGACAGTTCTGCGAACCAAGGGTTCCGGGAATCCCATGGGACGTACAGCGTCAAGAGCAGCATCGATGCGTTTCAGACCCACCTGAAACATGTAGTAGAGAGTTTTCTCGTGTGAGAGAAAAAGGAGGAAACAGAGAAAATGGTGCAGCCCAGGGAGAGAGGTGGTCTAGATAACAAACCCTTCGATCTCTTCTTGCTGGAGGCATCGTGTTTTTTTCCAACTACACATGCGATGAACTGACAGCACACGAGCTTGCGTTTACTAAAAGCAAAGAAAAGAAAAGAAATAGAGTGCGATGTTATTGTACTGCAGGTAATGTTTTAAAGTTTTTTTTTTATATATAAATATATTAAAATAATATCGTTTTTATTTTTTTAAATATTTTTTTTAGAGATATATTAAAAATAATATTTTGATATTTTTAAAATTTTATTTTTTATGTAAACATCTTAAAACTATTTAAAAAAAAAACTAAAAAAGAAAAACGACAAGTTAACCATAACACCATACAAGCTGTTTTCTTTATATATTGAGGGAAACGAATTTAATGCCCTAGATTTGTTCTTCTTGCCTCTTGGTGGTATCATGGGTGTTCCTTTTTTGTGGTGTCACCGTTACTTTTACACCAAACACTTTCAATTACTGCTACTGCGTGTACGGTGAACGTAACCTTTCGATTTATCAGATTCCCTGTTTTAAATTTTTAATGGGAAGTGTTGTTTCCCGTTTTTTTTTTTAGCTTTTTTTCATCAGGACAACATTCCCCTTGTGTTTTTTAATATGAAAAATCTCAATTGTAAATTCAGAATTTTATGTATGTATTTAATTAAATAAATTGAGAATTATTCGTGTAATAAAAAATATAACTCTTAATTTTTAATTAAATAAAATTGATCGGTCAACTTATGACTCAGTAAATGAATTCAACTAGATTTTATATTTTTAAAAAAAAAGTTGTATGAGACAGATGATCTATCATCTGTTTTTTAATTTTAGCTTGCTCAGATTACAGAGACCTCTAATTGTTGAAAAGTTGGGTTGTGATGTTTCAACAAAAGAAAAACTTATTTTTCATCATAAAAAAATACCCTAAACACCTTGTAAAATATATCAATAATTTCAAAAAACTAAAAAAATTACCCTAAAAACTCATAATCAACCCAAAATTATTTTTGGGCTTGTAAGTTCAAGGGAAAACAACACCTAGTATAAACTCTACCAGTCGAAAGAATCTCATTCACGCCCAAATCATTATTTTTTCATGGTTGGAATCGATGTAAACAATGATTTTTTATTTCTATTATCGAAATCCAACAATATCTTTTTATAATTTCTCAATAATCCAGGAATTGAAAAATAAGTTGCTATACTAAAATGAAATAGCAAAATTTTTGATGGGCTGAACAAGTATGATATGTAAAGTTTTGAGTGCTAGAGTGAACTTTTGATGGGAATTGTGAAACTATCATCTATTTATTGTGTGTTTTTTTTTTTTAGCTTTTTTTCATCAGACAACATTCTCCATGTGTTTTTTAATATGAAAAATCTCAATTGTAAATTCAGAATTTTATGTATGTATTTAATTAAATAAATTGAGAATTATTCATGTAATAAAAAAAATATAACTCTTAATTTTTTATTAAATAAAATTGATCGATCAACTTGTGACTCAGTAAATGAATTCAACTAGACCTTATATTTTTTTAAAAAAAAGTTATATGAGACAGGTGATCTATCATTTGCTTCTTAATCTTAGCTTGCCCAGATTACAGAGACCTCTAATTGTTGAAAAGTTGGGTTGTGATGTTTCACACAAAAAAAAAACTTATTTTTCATCATAAAAAAATACCCTAAACACCTTGTAAAATATATCAATAATTTCAAAAAACTAAAAAAATTACCCTAAAAACTCATAATCAACCCAAAATTATTTTTGGGCTTGTAAGTTCAAGGGAAAACAACACCTAGTATAAACTCTACCAGTCGAAAGAATCTCATTCACGCCCAAATCATTATTTTTTCATGGTTGGAATCGATGTAAACAATGATTTTTTATTTCTATTATCGAAATCCAACAATATCTTTTTATAATTTCTCAATAATCCAGGAATTGAAAAATAAGTTGCTATACTAAAATGAAATAGCAAAATTTTTGATGGGCTGAACAAGTATGATATGTAAAGTTTTGAGTGCTAGAGTGAACTTTTGATGGGAATTGTGAAACTATCATCTATTTATTGTGTGTTTTTTTTTTTTTATCATCCATCTTTAAATTATATTCATAGTCAATAAATATGATTCATGTGTTATTTATTTTGGCTTAAAAAAGATGCAACCGCATAAAAATAAAGTTTAAGAACTAAAATAAAATAAAAAAAGAAATCTTGAACACAATGAACAATACACGCGTGTACAATGAATAACCCACGCGAGATAGCGTTTTCTATAACTATAACGGGTGATTAAATCTATGAGATATTTCCAATAAGTAAAATTTTTCCATTTTCCGCGAGAGTGTACTAATTTTATGGCTACCAAGATCTTGAAATCCCAAAGGCCAAAACAATGGCCGGTCAGGATGCAAATGGAAGAGTAATTAGTTGAATCTCATTTAGCAGGAGTTGTTTTACTACTCCATGCCATTACAGTGGTTGAATTTAAACCAAGACCACTAGTATCCCAAGAGGATTTTTGTCAGACAACAATGCCGGAGTTTCTATTTATTCCTTGGCGAGCAAGCAAAGCTTGGAAAAAGAATCTGCCTGCTTTTCTGATGTCCAATCCAAATCCACAACCTTTGCACCCCTCCCTTTACACCTCACTTCAGAGGCCCATTTACCCTCTTCAACCTCACCACCCTTCGTGGATTCACCCGAGACTCTGCTACGTTATAAATTTACACTTGCCTTCAAATTGGAGATCACAAATACAAATACTCGGACATGCCTTGGTTATTAGCTGCTAGAGATGGCTTCCTCCTTCCAGTTTGGTCATGTATCAGAATCCGGTAAGTGCTGATCGAGTTTTCTTTCTCACAGTCATGTGATTTATGTACATCTTAGATACTCATAAGTTTAGTAATGTATTGCCTGGTCTCCCAGCTGGGTAAGGTTGCAAGATAAGATGGTTCAAAAAGCAACTTTCTTTAATTGTCATTTTCATCTACTACACATTTCTAATCTCTATACTCACACACAGTGTTAGTTCTCCAGGGTTTCTCCTCATGACAGTGATTAAAATAACTAATTTTTAGCTAATTAAGTATTGCTTTGTGATTGAATTTGATATTTTCTCTAGTGACTGATTAGTTTCTTTGCAAATCCTCCATGGTGACAGAAACCCAGTTCAATTCAGTGCAGCCATTGTCATTCACATTCTCATCGATTAATAATGGCAACACTATGGCACGTCTCGCCAAGGCAAGAAAAGCTGCACGTCCCTCTTCCTCTGCTTTGAATTCAGTCGACCCCATTACCTTTAAAAGCACCAGTGAAAGTCCCTTTGCATTCGGTCAAGTTTCAAGCTTTTCAGCAGCTAATCCATTTACGTTCATTAGACATGAGGTTGACAAAGTATCCGACCATGGTGAGGTTATTTTCTGGCTTGTAATCTCCCTATCCACAGAAAGAATTGTTCTTTACAACATAAAAATATGGTTTACTTTCAGTGACTAATTATTTGATTTATGTCTTTGTGTGATGTGAAGATGCAGAAAAACCGATTGAAGCTGCAAGTAAGCTGCAGCATGAAAAAACTGAACCAGGGATTGGAGAGAAAGAAAACAATAGTACCAAAGAAATGGGTGTTTTGGCTCCATCCGATATCAAACAGGACAAGGTAGCAAGACAAGCAAACCAAGATTCAATGCCCAATAGGACAAATACTGCATTGGTGGTGATTTCAAGGATTTTAAAAGGTATACCTCAAAGCCCTCACTTTTATCAGCTCATAAATCTCTCTGGACATACTAGAAAGGTTTTGATATCTTCATGGGATCGGATTTTCGAAGAAACTGTGGAGCAAATGCACTCTCTACAGGTAAATGATTTCTGGGTTAGGGCTAGAGAATTGTGGAAAACCATGGGGGAGTTGCAAAGCATGGGGTATAATGTGATTCCTCTGAGAAGAAGATTAGTGAAGTTAACTGATGTAATGATAGAGCTGAAGCTGACTAAGGTGGGAATGAAAGGGTTAATGATTAAAGCTGAGAACCATAGAATGGAGAAAAGTAGGCTTGAGTTTGTGATTTTGCGTTTGCAAGAAATGATCATGCAAGAGCATTATGGTATGCTTGGAGCACTAGCTCAGATGGTTGAAATGGAGAAAGAGGTACCCAAATTTGACGGTGTCTTTGCTAAATTGGCAATGGAGCCTCTCTAGTTTGACATTTCGGATTGGTGCTGCAACTCATAGATCTTTGTACTTGTCTAGATTGAATGCTAGTCACTGACTTGAGAGCTTCAATGCATGCTCATCTCTAGGAACTTTTTTTTTTTTATCTCTAGAAACTTGAAAGCATATCAAGCTAGTTAGTATTTTGTATTCAAAATGACCTTCAGTTTAAAACATGTATTGCTGGCTTGCTGCTTAAAATTCTTCCTTCCTTGTGATAACAATAACTGTTTCTGCTACTAACAATGCCCTAACAATTGGGAACTTTGGGCTACCTACCGAACACTATGGGTTTCCACCTGAATGTGGAACGGCAGCATCCATGATTCCAGGTACATTGATGTTGGCCTTTTGGGCTCATACTCCTATAGTATTGGTACAGCATGGTATTCAACACATTCCATCGCCGAATAGCCTCATGAATGTGACTTCTGTGACAAACCCCCAATTACTTGACCCTCCATCTCATGCCAAAACCATTATGGATGACAGCAAAATCGAAGCATATGGGCGAGACCTCGTAAGCCCAGATGACTGCAGAGCTCTTGATGCACAGTCATAGCCCACTAAGTAGAACTCTTCATGCTGGAAAATCAGGTCCTCGGTCCTCCCCTTTGTAAAAATAAATAAATAAAAATAAATGTAAATAGAGAGCCATACTGAAGTCAAGATTACCAAAGCCAGTACAGAGACCATTATAAATAAAGTGAAAATAATAGCACTAACATGAGACAGAACTTTATCACCCAAAGTAAACCGAGCTCACTTTCAATCCACACTTAAACACGCGGGGAAAAAGGACTTACTTTTGCCAGCAAGAAGAAAACTCGAGAGTGAAATGGCTCTTTCTTCTTCAAGCACGTTTCCTTGAGACACCTTTGATAAAGTCGTTGATTCCCGCCATCTTGATCGTGCAAGCAGGAGAAATAAAAAGTGACGAAGATCCACATCATATCCTCTCTTTGGAGACAAAAATACTTGCAGCTAGTCCTAAGGGCAAACAAACCATTTGATCCGTCGTTGTCACATAATAAAAGAAGCCAATTTCCTCTCTTTTCAAAAAGAGCAAAATCTTGGTGTATGTGTGTACACGTATTGAAGACCGACTTTAAGTTAGTCTATGGTCATCTCATAGACCAATACACAGTAGACGTTAGCCCCATTATTGGAAGACAAATGTGGTAGAACTGTACAGCCATTATAAGCATAGTTATAAAATCTGTCCTCCCTATGATCTGCAGAATTAGAACCTGATTTGACTTGAGTTTACTTTCGAACCAGGTAAAAAAAAAAACTAGCGACTTCAAGCCGTGTGCTGCATGCTGCAAGCCTGAAACTCGTGTACCATTCCAGTTTCTACCTCTTCATTACATGGCTATTGGCAATTCAAAAAATCAATTTATCTCGCTTCATCCCTCAAATCTAATCTCAAAACTTAACATACAAGACAAGCTCCTCACCTCAAACATAGCATCTCAAATTGAGCTTAAAAACCCAAAACAACGCCTTTTTTTAGATAGACCCGAGTGGACCCATCGATCCATGGGTTGACCCAACCATTTTATGACCAAGGCCGCTTATATCTCGGGAACCACCCCCAATTTAGACAGAAGTGGTCGTTCTTTATATCTTTTGTTTTCCTTCTAGGTTCTGTTCCTAACTAGACTTGGATTCTCATGGTTTTGATGGCAGCAGTAAATTGCGATAGGTCCATTTTACTCATTTTCTCCTTCCCAGCTTGAAGCAACTATCCTTGCTGTTGTTTTCTTTAAGATATAGCTATAGGGTCCCCACTTGATCGATCATTTCAATGGATAACGCAGACATGAACTTAAGACAAATGAAAAAAGATCAGACAAGAACTTTGACAAGTGGCTAAATTCAAAGAATAGAAACAAAGATGAAAGCTACACTCGAACATTTTTTTAATTAAAAATCAATATTGGGGAAAGCTCCCAACTCATTCTATCCATTTGACTAGTAAACTCCCATATCAGGTTTCAATTGAGAAGCAAGAGGACACAAAGTAACAAATCCATGTGGATTAATAAATATAATAGTGAAGAGAACCAAAAGAGGCAGTCAAAGGAGATCTAAGGCAGGCTATAAATTCGAATGATTTGTTTTGGATTCATGTGGGTTCACATGCACAAGGGTTTTAGGTGATGTGCAAGCCAGTGAACACTAGCACTCACCCCCTAAATCTTCTCGAGCAAAGATGGTTTATCAAACATCACCAGAGGCACACTCCACTATTGCCAGTACTGCAGATTATTCAAGAGACAACTAAAAGATGCCCCCAATAAATACATTTGCTAACTCTGAGATGTGCTCTTGTGAATAGAGAATAACAGCATTGATATATGATCATATACTATAGCAAGCAAACATCACTATTCGCAAATAGACTACTATTTATAGAAGGGCTTATGCAAAACACAATGCAGGGGAGATGCTACTGCCAGCCCCCTGTGTAGTGTGTATAATACATGAGAATGACAATTTAAAATGCTATAAGAAGGTTTATAGTTTAACTCGGGGAATCCCAAACTCAATGATGTTTTGCAGCAGCCGAGGGTGGACACTGGTAGCACTTGGCGAAAAGACCAAATGTGTCAACTTGCTTGATGAAATTGGACATACTAGCCCACCCTCCCAATCCAAAGCCAACCACAAGTACCCATACCACTATAAATGCATTCAATACGTACATGGCTGTCCAGCTTGGGAGGAAGACAGGAGGTTTCTCAACTGCATTCTGCATTTGCAACAACGAAACAAACAATTTTACGAGACTTGTTAAGGATGTTACAGCTTAAAAGATGTGCACATGTACAGATTAACGAGCACTGCTTAAATTATTTTGTCCTGGTTCAAATTTGTCGGCAGAATCTAATTTTGAGTTCAAGTTTTGAGGGCACAGTCCATTCTTAACTTTCTACCGCGTCACTAGGAATTATCCAGTGACCCCAGGAAGCACGTTCAGAGAGATAGCCAGCTATCGCCAAGAATACAAAAGGGAATAAGTGTATATGTGGCAAATAACTGAAAGACAAGGAGATGCGACCAACTTCATCATTGCAATAAATTTTCAAATTTCAGCCGTTGAACCAATTAGTAGGGCTAGAATAACGAGGTCAATTCCACAGTCCAAGCTAAGCTATCAAGCTGGAACTATCCATGAAATTATTGCACTTTCTACAATCAGTAAGGTTGCCTTTTAATTAATTTATACAAGACAACAGGGTATCGTACCCTTTTGACAACATCTTTTAATGCTTTTAGTGTGCTTTAATTTCTGTAATGAGGATAGTACCCTATCGAAAACTTTGCCTCTCTGATCTCTATGATGTCAAAATTAGGATTGGTCTACTAATTAACTGGAAAATACAACCAAATTATGTAAGCTAGCATGAAATTAGGACAAAATAGACTTCCCTGGTGACTAATCATATGGCTGCAATCCCAGCAGCAGTAACTTTCAGGGTAAGTGTACGTCCACCTATTCCTTTGTGTTGGAAATTATTGTAACTAATAAGAAAGTGAGATCAATATAGTAACGGAGTAGCAACTCCATGGAAGCACTAGACAATGCCAGCCAGATATATAGTACAAGCATTCGGTAGAGATGAAGATAAGAGGTAGAGACGAAGGACCATTTACCTGTCGAGCTGAGGCAGATCGGTAAGTGAGCATATGAGCTAAAGCAGGGATGATATAGACGGTGAAGGTGACCAAAAGAGCCCCCACAGCTGAGTTAATTGGTCCAAAGAAAGGAAATATAATGGCGAAGAACCATATAGGTATGACCACAGGTAACCGGCATAATGCCCTCAACAATATGCTCTTTGTATCATGCATGCCGATCACTTTCTCCCACACAAAATACAACGGTGTGCAAGCGAATCCGAATGTTATAAACTGCAATTCATACACACACCCCAAATTAATCAATCAAATCAATTAAAACTTCTCAACATATTTGTCAACCAATATTAATTATCTTTGCCTAATTAGCACCGTTGTACAAGTCAATTTAACAGTTCATAAATCATGATTGTTACAAGTAGGCTAGAGATGGAGAGCTCATTGGATTTGTAAAAGATCACGAGTTCAAATCCTCTCTCTGACGTATTTGAATTCAAAAAATGTCTCTTTGCAATAAGAGGCTGGAGTAACAAGATTTTTTTATCCCGCTAACTACTAATCATTAATGCTAATCTCTTGATTGCCTAATCACTGATTATAGATCGCAAGGCTTTATTGATGATGATAAGGGTGCAAGAACCTGATGAATAAGCATGAGGATAACAGCAGCATCACGCCATCCGGTGCGGGGTAGCAGGGAGAAAGCATTTGAATGAGTGAGGAGTTGATCTCCAAAGGCCCAGTAGGTCGCAGCAGCAGATGGAAGTGTTAAAGTGAACACATAAAGGGTAGCGAGTAGATAAATGTACTTGAACCTTTGAGGCTTCCACATGGCGTGCATAATTTCCCTATAACCAAGAAGCCATGGCCATTAGAATGATCCACTTGAAAATGGATAGTTACAACCAAGAGTGAAGGATTGATTTGTTATGATAAATCCATAAATTCCCCCCTTTTCATCTCTTGCTAAGATGAGTCGGTAAAGTATTGTTTCATAGGAACTAGGGTGTAAATTAATTTCAATACGATAAAGAGAAGAGGCCTAACATGTCCAGGACTTCATAAAGGTAGGACTTCGCCCTAAATCCCTCCATCTCGGGCGTCACTGGAATTTGAATCCAAATGATTAATTAACATGCTTGTCAAGGTTCCTATAGTTAATTTGATGACACGGCAAAAGATTATGGAGAGCTTAACAACAACTTTCCTGGCATGACGAACCTAACATCTGTTCGTTACATTTTACCAATCAAAACCAGGCCGGCAGGCCCTGTTTGAGGTGTAACACATGGCTGTCAATCACGGCATCTTTTACCAGAAGAATTTTGTTCTTTTGGCGTTTTATAGATGGAATCTCATAAACTCTCAGCTTTCATGACTCTATCATTTAAGGTATTGTTATTAAGTTATTTGCTGCAAAAACTGTCCTCATTGTTAAACCCATAATTTCCATGAGAAATAAACTAAAAACCTTTATTGGTTTCTTTCAGGGTGATAGCATTTAAAAATAAGAAAGACTTCTTACACAGTGACAGCATGCCCACCAAAAGTGTAGAGGATATTGGTGGCTCCTGTAAAATATAGAACAGCCTTTGCTGGGCCCGAGTGAGTTACCCCATCAACCTGTAAAATAATGGTAATAATATTTTAAGGAAAAGCAAAAATCAAATCCTGCTGGTGTGGAATGTGAATAAAGTAGATGCCTATGAAATATCTGGATGTTGATCTAAATTTTAATTACCTGGCCGTGAACAAGAGATGCAATAGTCATATACCAAGCTGTGTAGGTAGTCATTCCAAGCCCAAGAAATGACCAAATTCTGTAGTTGTGAAACGAAGGAATGAACACTGTGGTCGCACAGCAAGCTCCAAAAATATAAGTCCATGTCCGCTTGTCAAATTTGTCATCTATGTAGTAGATATTGCTGTGATTACCCAAATAATCCACTCAAATCAGTTCATTAACAAAACCCATATTCAGTAACTCTGGGAAAGTAGGGGGAAATACAAGAACAGGAAAGAAACAAGAACTAACCTTGCACAGGCTATAAGCTGTATGACAGAACCAAACAGGAGAAAAGTGCAGTTAAAGGCCAACCCAACAGCTTTCCAAGTTGGACCCAGTAATCCATCTAGCACTTCAAACCACTGCAGACTCAAAATTTAGACAAAACAGAACTGATATTTTTAAAAAATAATTTTGGAAGACATAATATAAAACTCGGATTTTATTTCCTTCCTTTTGTTCTTATATTGTGGGTTTTTGGAAGGCTAACCTGTATAACATGGTTCTTGAAGTTGACATTCTCTTTCTCCTTTCTGCTTCGGTATTCAACATAGAGAACACTGATAAGGTAAGCAGTCCAACTTCCAAGAAAACCATAAAATATCTGCAAAATTATGCCTGAAAGCATCCCCATTTGAGAGAAAGAGTATGGCAGTGTTAACAGAACCTGAGCAACCTGCAAAAGAAAAGTCAAAACTAATGAAAAGATTAGCTTTTTTTTTGTCAAATTATGAACTGGCTTTTGAGCTGATTTTGTAATTGTACCTGATTTGAAGCACAGCTAAACCAGGCATCATACACTGACCCTCCATGCCAAAGAAGGCTTTTAAGCCTAAAACCGGATTCATCCTTGCTTACTTCCTCTTTCTCTTCATGCTCAGTGTCATTGAAGCTAGAGACCATAGCTTCCTCTCCTTGTTTCTGACTGGACATTTTCCTTCAATGCTCCTCTACAGATCTGAAACAAATAGTAAAGCCATAATTAAGACAAAGTCCAAGCCAAACCAAGAAACCAAAAGCACACTGAGAAAAAACCAATACCTTAAAGAGTTGTGATGGTAGTTGGTTTTGAAGTCCTCGGAGATGTCTCTCGGATTTATAATTTGGAGACAGAAATTAAGGGGCCTTTTACGGACAAATGTGCGACAGTTCTGCAAAACTGGCACTTCTTTAACTCCTTTTGCCAAAGACACAGGTGCTTCTCTCGTTTTACGCCTTTAAGAGTGAGAAAACACCGAGTGGAGTACTGTAATCTAAAAACGGCTGTCACAGCCTTCCCTTGAGAGTGGTTACTATTCTACTATACATTGCAGATTCTTATAGAAACAACGATGGAAATTTGGCAACACATTAATTGCCCTCCTGTACCAACTAAATATGCGATATTCTTCTCTAAAAAGCTGGTTTTTCTAAAGAATTGGCTGTGCACTGCATCAAAATCCGATGACACAAATGATAACCCAGCATGCAAAAGAATGTATCTCGACCAATCTATCACTCTTATCTTTAAAAGGAAACTTTGTACGCTGCAGTTGTAAGAGATCTGACAAAAAGAAACGCCTAACAGTAGTTGCTTTTTGCTGAGAAACTACCCCTGCCCTGCCCTGTAGTGTTCTAAGAAACAGAGCAAAACAAATATTTTGCCTCTGCCTCTCTGTGTTTTTGGTTTACAAGTCTTGTTTAATGTCGTGTGCTGGTCTCAATGGTTACTATGATACCCTCCCCTTTTTAAATGAGTTGGGCACATTTTCTTTGTTTTTTGTTTTTCTTTTTTTGGGTGAGCACTTACAAAAAGTGAGACTAAATTTGCAGTAAAACGACACCTTTTCTCTGATAAAGATCGAAAAGCTTCGTAAAATAGGCTGTAATGTATCATGCTGTGGATTCAGATAAAAATAAATAAATAAATATATATATATATATATATATATATATATATTTGTTAAATTTAACAAGCTGCCGTGGATTGATATTCTTTTGTGCCTATTGTTTAATTCTCCATGAAGCTTCTTTAAGCCTCCAAGAGCATTAATGGCCTTTTCTTTTTAAATTAGTCATTAGCGACCGTACTACATCCTTCAAATTTCATAGCTTCACAGGGTTAATTAATTGGCTTATTCTATGTTATTTTGAATTCAAGTCTCAACCTTCTCTTACAAAAAAAGAAGCAGCAGCAAGGGATACTGTCAATGGCTTGGGAGCCCGAGAACAGCAACATTGCATTGGTTATATTTTGTTTACCGAAAATATGAATAAACTACAGGTTAGGATGCCTTTGTTCAGAGTTAACGCAGTGGGGTTTCATTTTTATTTATTTATTTTTTAATCTTAGCCAGACAACAATTCTGATTGTCAAGTTAAGCTTTAATTTAATTTAATTTACTGCTCGAATGTCACAGTCATCGAAGTGTTGTTTTCTTGATTTCTCTGTTCAAATTGATTGATTTGTTCGTGATAGCCAGGGCCTCCACATCCTGGAATAGGATTTGGAGACTTAATCTCCCTTTCGTTTCTTTGATAATGATGGTGTGTGTGTTAATTGATACTTTGCTGGAAAGCTATGTTTGTACCATCGGGATTATGATGGCTAAAACTCAATCCATAACACATACTCGGTTCATCGTAAAATGGGAAAGGTGATAGATATTCTCAGCAAGGTGATCTCACAATCTACATACAATTTTTTATATAAATATACCGGGAAAGGAGAGGCAATGATGCCGATAAAATCTCCCAATTCTTTCATGCTATTAGTACTTGACGTTAATTGCACAATTAATATTCTCTCTCGTTTGAACAAGAAAAGGCAAATTCAAGGGGAGGGCGGGCGGGCGCCATCTAGATTTAAATCACGCAACAGTGTGGATCCATACTGCAAGATCGTGAATAGCTCATTATCTAGTTATCCATCACAAGTTGTTGCCCAGAAAGAAAAAAAAACAAAATTATAGCCTGTTTGCTTTCGTTCATGTACAGAGACAGATTAATTAGAACAGCAGTTCAATCACCAACCCTTATCCTTGCACTGGCCGGTAGATACATGGAATTTAGTAGATGGTTTAATGAAGGAAACTAGGGAAGTCCTTTGCACGGTAGGATAGCAGCAATTTGCTTTAAACATGTCTCTTTCTGCGTTAAGAAATGGAATACCTCACTGCTCCTTGCATCTTATTAGCTAGTCGGCACTATATCTGTCATCTAAATCCTTAAAATAATGTTAATTTCACTATTCTTATCAGTATATTACCAGTATTCATCGATGGATAGAACCCAGTGGATAATTTTGAAAATGGTCAGAATTTGCCAAGTTTATAAACAGTTAATCTTTGCATTTTATTTATATTAATTAATGTAAACTCTTGGAACACATGTTAAAAACCCCATAAAAAAAGTAGTTTCAATATGAAAAGCTATATATATGTGTGTGTGTGTGTGTGTGTGTGTGTGTGTAATGACTCCTCACAATTTTATCATAGATTTGTACAGAGGGTAGGTTTTTCTTTCAAGTGTCTGGCATGGATTTGATTGGTGAAAGTACTGATTTCTCTTTCTCCAGTCAAAAGTTTACAGCATCCAATCCTTTGTGAGTGAGTTTCATCTTCATCGATTGATTGACAGCGTCTTTAACGCCTATTTTCTTATCCTCAAGTAAAATATAAACATGTTTAGTGGATGGAGGGGCCATCTTCATCTTCATCTTCCCACTCGGTTCGTCCCCCTTGTCAACTTTTCCACAATATGCCCCCGGCCCGGTCTCACTTTATCTCCGACTCTTGACTAATAATTCAAGTTAATTAATTAATCTGCGTGTTTTCTGCTCTTGGCTAGCCAGTGATTTTACAAAAAAAAAAAAAAAATTGCCCAGATACTTGCCAATTATACCTTTCTTTCGCTTGTAATTTATCCTTTAAGTGTTGGGATTGTCAAATTAGTTTCATATAGAAAAACTTAAATCTTAAAAGGAATAGCTGTCTCTCAATTTTATATATTATTATTGACAAATTAACAAATGTGTGAATTAAGTTGGAGCCCCAGTAAAAATTGATTAACCCTAAATTACTACTGGAGTCGACACTCCCATGTGAAGTCATCAATAAGGACAAGAGAAGACGACAAATTAAACAAAACATGGACAAATCCAATGCAGTCGCTGGTATGACGCACGTGTTACCGAGCGCTTTTGCTAAGACAAGTAGTTTCTGTGGATCCGTTATTCAAGTTTTTATTATGTATTGGATAACAAAATTTAAATATTTATATTATGTTTATTGGATTTCAGGTATTTATTGTTTAAATATTTTTTATTATTCAATATATATACTTGGAAAGGTGGGATAACTAATGTAATTAATTCTGCCATTATTAACCACATTACTTGCAAAGGTGGGATAACTAATGATTAAAGAGATAATTTTTTATTATTTATTATTTTTTTTTTGGATTCGAGAAAACCTCACTCCCCGGAAAACGCACTTTGTGGGCCCAGGTGAGGGAGTAAAACCCCGGCTATTCCAGGCTCTTATAAGAGATGCACGTCCTGACTCGAACTCGAGACCTACTGTACAAATTTTAAACCCTTTGTTATCACGCTACGCCTCTTGAGAACTGATTAAGTTTCTACGGACCCGACACTACCTCCTCCAAAAGTTGTAGAGATAATGGAGGGATTATAATATGGCCAGCGGCACAAGGAAAAGTTTGTTGGTAATTATAATTGTGTTTTTGGTTTATGGTACTGTAATTAGAGTTGCTGCTGGTGCTGGTGCTTTATAATTAAACATGATCTCCTTCAAGGTAATTAATTTGTTTCTCCAGTCTCTTCTGCTATACTCAGGATTTTAGGTAAGGATTAATCATTAATCTTGTTCTACACTGAACACTGATATATACATATACATATACATATACATACATATATACATAAAATATTTAAAAAAAATAAAAAAAATATCATTTTGATGTATTTCGGTATAAAAAGCACTTTTAAAAACAACTAAAACCAGATTTGCAGACAGACCATTGACACTCTTCTTGCCCGAACTATTTGAATGATTTTTTTATACCATTTGCTTCTAAAAAAATAAATTTATATCATATTTTCTCTCAAGTTATAGAAAAATTTTAATTGAATCTTTCCATCTAAGTTTTTTTTTTACTATAAACGTCCATATCTGATGCTAGATTTCATCCAAATTATTTTTTTTCTTTGTTGCGTGTGTAAGAAACAATATGGTCCTGTAAGGAACTAAGACATTTTCTTTTAAGAAATTCTAACAGGTCTCAATGAAAAATCAAAAGTGCTTACAGATAAGATTGATACAAAAATTTATGTGAGGGTAAAATTGATACCAAATAAATAATTGGGGGCATGTTTTAGATTTGCCGAAAGATAGATGAACCCTGACATCAGCATGGCGTGATGTACGTGGTGGAATACTTGTTTTCCACTCTTCATACCAGGAAGCGTGACCGTACATTAGATAAGGAAGGCATATGTTTTCTGATGAGGTTGGAATTTAATTTACCGCTTGGGCATACGGGACACGCTGATATCTCGGATAAATATTTGATTTTTTAGTTTTAATGATTTGCTTTGTTTTTTTCTAATTAAAATGATTGGTGAATTATATTTATGCCGGAAAAAGATATATTTTTATATATTTGAGGATTTTTTTAATGTTTAAATGAGTATTTATTCAAGAGAAGAATTTTTAAAATAAATATAAAATTAAACATATCCTTCAAAGATTTTAAAGGTTCATTTTATAATCCATGTGAGTTGTTTTTTCTGAAAGAAAAGAAGGGTCAAAGTGTAAATAATTTTTTTAAAATTTATTATAATAAAATATCTTGATCTAATTATAGAATTTAGGATCTTAAAATATAAATAAAATTAAAAAATTTCCAAGTTTTTTTTTAAAATGCTTTTAAAACATAAAAAAATATATATATATATTTTTTAATATTGCATGATATGATGAGAAAGGAACTTAAGAACCCACCTAGAAATTAACAACATGCTTTTTGCATCCAATTAAACCACCGCAAATTGCTTTAAAGGTATTTCAATATTTAATGGGGCATCATAAATCATTGTTCGACATCTCAGTGTTACTCACACCATTATTAAAAATTAAATGCCCATACTTTATTATGAACCGAACCAGAGCTGCGAATTAGGGAGAGGATTGCTAGTGTAGGACATGGAACCTTGAATTATGCTATGCCCTTCCCAATTTCAAGTTTCCATCAAACATTTTAATAAATACATCCTTAATTAATCATAGCAGCAGTTAGAAAATAAAATAAAATAAAATAATTGCTTCCCTCTTACATCATTCGTTTAAGAATGCAAAGTCTCCATACGAACGAAGACCATCATCATTAATTCCTGCTAGCATGTCTGTCTTGCAATCACTAACCCAGCTAGAAATACATGATTTGTATGGGTCCTAAGTATAATTAATCTGGCATAACTAAACTTTCGTTTTCGACCAAATTAATTAAGCTAATTAATAATTACTCCTCTTGTTTTTTGGGTATGTCAGGAGCAATATGTAAGTGGTAAAGACTAAGAAAAACATGTTTGTGTATACCATAAGCTGAGTGATCATTGTAACCAACCATACCCGGTTCCATGCTTGTCTAGTAGTTTATGGTGTCTCAAACTTGGATTTTCTATGTAAATGTAGTTTTGGAGTAGTTTGGAAGTGAATAAAAATATATATATATATATAATATTGGAAAAAAAACACCTTTTTAAGTATTTACGAGAAAGAGTGAGTTTTTATTAAGTAGTAAATAAATTAAAAATAAATTTTTATTGCGTAGTAAATTAAATAAAAATCATTAGTAATGGATTCTCCTAGCTAATAAGAGTGAGATTAATTATCTATTGAGTTCAGATAAAATTGAATAACAACTTTTTGTTTATTCAAAATATAATTTTCTTATTAATAGTTTTATAGTTTCATTAAAATATTTCAAGTTTATATAAACTTATTATTATTTAAAGAGAAATATAAACAAAAAAAAACATGTTTTCTTTCATTCATCTTTTCTTGTTATTTTTTTGAAGATATTTAAAGAGTTTCGTTGTATCCTGAAGAAATACGAGATAAATATATACTTTAAAAATAGTATTTTACGTCTTTAAACCAATTGATTTTACTCTTTATCTATTTCCATGCCCCAAATATTACTAACAAGTAGAAATTGCACAACATGAAATAGATCTTTAGGATTAACGTTAGAAAGACAAACTTCATATTCTGATACATGCACTTTTACATCATTTAATGGTGCACATGCGTGTGTGTGTCTATATATATATATATATATATATATAAAAAGATATTTAGAGAGTTTTGTTGTATTCTAGAGAAGTATAAAATAAATAAACATTTTAGAAATAGTTTTTTACCTCTCTAAACCAATTGATTTGACTCTTTATCCATTTCCATGCCTCAAATATTACTAAAAAGTAGAAATTGCTCAGCATGAAACAAATATTTTAGGATTTACGTTAGACATATATATAAACTTCGTATTCTAATGCACTCTTACATCATCTAATAGTGCGCATGTGTGTGTAATGCACTCTTACATCATCTAATAGTGTGTATATATATATATATACACACACACATGCGCACTATTAGATGATGTAAGAGTGCATTAGAATACGAAGCGCGCACACCCCCCTCCCCCTACGCGCACCCGCGCACACAGTCAAGTAATCATAAAACCAAGAGGAGGAAGAATGGGTCGAGGAAAGGATGAAATGTGAAGAGTGGAAAAAAGGAGAAGAGAAAGGATATAGATGATATCATCCATCCAGTTGTTTGGCTAAAAGAAAGAAAGAAAGAAAGATAAGAGTTAATTCATTCAAATTAAAAGCATCGGAAATTAAAAAAAAGAAAGATAGATAGAAACCAACATCAAATTGAAGGATTGGAGATTATAACCAAGAAATAATTAGGCAATGCAAGTACTAGAAGATAAAATATAGAGTTTAAGGCCAAAAAAAAAAACAGAGAGAGAGAGATCGAGAGAATTTGATAAACAAGTCACACATAATTGCAAGCCTTGTCTTTTTGCATAGCAAAGAGAGGTAGAATTGTTTATTTTCATGCTTCCAAACTATACCGAGAACTAACAGTGGAATGTGTGTCCTTAATGCGGACACGACACTATTAAGGCAACATTCTAGCGTCATGATCATTGTCTTTAATTTAGGCAAGAACAAATATCTTACTTAAATAGTTGGTGAGGGTATGTTGGGTTCTCCAAGCTTTAGCCAAACACGCCCGTCTTGCTCGGGACACCTGCACTCGTGTGTTTTTTCTGGCTCTCCCACCGAACAGGGCCTGATCATCCAGCCAGCCTATCCCGGGTGCATTGTTTGCGCAACGTAAAGACCGATCCATGTCGAGAAACCTTGAGGGAGATGATGGGCCCGGGGGTACACGTGTACGCCGTATGAGTTGCAGTTGCCTTGTCGTCTGCGCTTGGTCTCTCATGTGCCTTCAGGAATATCATGAAGGATGGATATCATGTAACGTAAGTAACTGACACATCGATGCTTGATGATGAGGCCTAGCATGCTCTTTTCGGCCTACCACTTCGAATTATCACACACCATTCAGTCTTTTCGACGGCTTCATCTATGATCAAATCCAAATCTATCACGCAAAATGAAGAGTTGAAATTATTAGCCTTGTGTCTGCCATTAGTGATTTGTTATGTTTTCAACTGAGTTTGTTTTTGTAGCGTATACAGATAGGTTCTCTCCTTGTATGCTTGAGCATTTAGTATTCTGTCTCAACACATAGAGGATGGGTGGTCATCTTTAGCGCCTACACTGACCAAAGTAACCATTAATTAAATTGCACAACATATATATATATATATATATATATATATATATATATATATATATATTCTCCATTGCACTTACTATAAATAAATGAAGCAGACAACTATAGCTTGATTTCTTAATCTTCCAATGCCAATAATGGCTGAGAGATAACCCGGAAATAGACCAACAAGATAAGAGTTTTTTAAAAGCCACCAGATGTTATATACGTGAGAATTTTGATATAGAGGAAATGCTTTACGAGACAAGATCAAACCCTAAAAACCACTTTGAACCAATTCAGAAATTACAGGAGCTAAGATTCGTGACAACGTGGGAGGCCTTATCTTGCTATAAACAATATATAATTCAAGATGAGATTGCAAAGGAAGAAACTCTTTCCCTCCTCTCTTTGCATGTGCAATCAGCCACCACCTTGTAATATCAAGCTATGGTTCCCTTTTAGTCACCCCTAGTCAGATCATTTGCCAATAGACCAAAAAAAAAAAAAACACGAAGCTGAAGCTGAAGTTGAAGTTAGCTATTGCAATCTTGCCTACGTGACAAACCTTTAGTTCTCTGGATTTCCACTTTCTATACTTTATTAGGACTTTCAGGCTCAGTTTGTGGGGAACAACAGCGATATTGAGTCATCCACTACGAATTAAGGAAGTGAAAAAGGAGATTCTGCAGCAAATTTAACTTAGTAGCTGATTAACTTAGGACACTATTCTCAGCTTACTCATCAATGAATTAATAGCACAACAATCGTTTGGTTGCTTCTAAATCAATATATGAAAACGAGTAGACATGTATGGAGAACTTGCACCGAAATCAAATATTACTTGTATTATTAGATAGTTGAAGCAAGGATTGAGTTCCCCACCAACTACATTGCACACTCTAAAAAGTTTTCTTTAGAACTGACTAATTGCACACTCTAAAAAGCATCCTACTTCAAAGAGTTTTAATTCCATTTGATAGCCACATTCTTGAAAGGGTTTTGGCATAAAAAAATCCTATGAATTGGAATAATGAAAAATCCTCAATCTATCAAATGTGCCCCTGTAAAAAAAATCATCATCAAATTGACTCTACACGTTTCTTCAAGGTTTGTGGGACAATTTTTCGGTCTCTTTATCTATTAATCTCACGGCGTCAAACTGTAATTAAACATCTAATGGCAATGGATTTTGTTTGCACTCTAAATCCAACCAGAAGTATATGGGCCGCCGCTATCTGTAAGAACAATCACAGAGTCAAATAACGGAAGTTTAACAATTGCCTAATCTATACATGTACTTCAGTAAATATGGCTTCAGGGAATATAGCTTGAAGCCAGGTTCGTTTACACTACAAATGCAATCTCGAGAAATTACAAAACAAGGGATATTATCCTCACAACAAGGCAACCTACATATCTTAACTAGTAAAATAGGAAGGATCCCGAGTATGCCATTTAGCTGCGTATCTATCAGTGGGTCAAATGATCCCAATTATACATTCAAGCCACAAGCAAGATGAATACAATGAGAAAAAATATTATAACAGCAAAGATCTTCATCATAAGCCACCTATTTGATGATATTTGGTTCAAATGCCTCAATAAAGAGCCACGAGCATTCTCAACGTTATTCACTGACTCGTCCATGTTATCATCAATCCTGATTAAATCAATCAAGCTGATCTTGTTATGAAAACAAAATGATATTGTACAGTCTAAGTTTCTTAAAGAGATCAAAGAACAGACGGATGATGAACTCTCTGTATATGTTAAATAAAACATGCAGACAGTAAATATCCGAGAAAAAAGCCAGACCTGATAGCCAACTGCCCTTGCTCTACAACCATGGTAGCCAAATGTGTAAAGATCCCACCAAGTTCTGAAATTGTTGATTCCACATTGTGAAGGGCAACCGCCCGGCTTTCAGTATAGTTCTCCTGTCTTGGATTTACCTGCTGCAACATGGACATTTCCATGTGCTGGGAAGGAGTGTTGTCCACAGCTGGCCTTCGTCTGAGGTCCAAAGCAAGTTGTTGATTAGCATTAGAACCCATTTCTAGTTCAAAGCTTTGGAAACTAAACCACTTTCAAAAAGCCATATCCATTGCATGATGAAATGGGAAATTGGCTGCTGAGGTAAGTACATAAAAATCAAGTCGATTTTACTGAAATCCGGTAACCAACAGAGCAAATTCACTTGGTTTAATACTTGGTAACTCCCAAATAAATGCACCAGGCATCATCAGGCACTGTATCCAAGTGTAATCCTCTTAATGAGAGGACCTAGAAGGATAAGCAGACAAGGTTTTTGTGTTGAGCCGAGGAGGCTAGCCTTGTTTCTAGCCAACTTTTGTTTGTAGAGGAAAATTAAAAGATGGCTACGAAGTGGCAGTTAAGAGAATGGTAACAGACCACAAGATGAAGTTTGAAGAGAAAGAGAGTGCCTCTCAGTTAGAATTGGCATTACTGTCAAGGCTTCACCACAAACATTTAAGGCTTGTTGGGTATTGTGAAGATGGAGATGACAGACTTTTACTTTCTTAGTACCTGAAGAGTGGAGCTCTTTATGATCGTTTACAAGAAAGAACAACATTGAAAAGAGCAGAGGGATAAATTCGGTGGAAAATGAGGATCAAGATTGCATTGATACTGCTAGGGGAATTGAGTATGTTCACAATTATGCAGTCCCTCTGATAATTCACTGAGACATCAAGTCTTCAAACATATTGCTCAACATGAACAGGACAACAAGAGTTTTGGATCTTGGTGATTACAGGTCAACGAAGGAAGCAGGAACAATTGGGTAACTTTATCCTGAGTGCTATGGCCTGAATGTATCAACTGAAGTGATGTCAATGGCCTTGGTGTGGAATTGTTAGAGTTTAGAGCTTAAAACTTTTGAAAATAAAGAGAGTTATGTTCAAGGATGATGATAATGGAGGGACACCAACTAGTTTTAATTTTGCAGTGGCTAAAATTATGATTAGCTGAGATTTTGGGTGCCATGATTGGCCCAATGGCGCTTAATGGAGCAAAAACAGTGGAATTGGTGGCATACAAAGCAGTGATTGTGTTAATTTGGAAGGGAAAGATAGGCCAACAATCACCGACTTTGTTTCTAATTTGGAGCAAGTTTTATCACTATGTGATGGCAGCCAGCAGCTTCTCTAGCGGTACAATAACTGTTTCAGATTGAAATTTCAATTTTCAAGTCAAAATATTCTTGGAGAAGAGTAAGGAGATGACTCCATCCTTTTTTAGCAGGCAGTATCTATTTAGCCTCTTCTAGTACAGTTTATATACCGACGATACAAAAAAGAAGAAAAACAACAGAAACAGGTTCGATTTGGAGATACTTGAGTGGCTCAAGCGAACACTGCAGATACAGCATAGAGTATGGACCTATCCAAAGCCTCTATAAAGCCCGTGGTGAAATTGATACTATCGCCAGCAATTTACATGCAAGCATGCTTTTAAATTGATACGGGTTGAAAGGCATGACTGCGTGATACATGTGTTAAGGAAAAGTTTTGGAAATGAAATGATTAGGAGCCGTGAAGTCGATAATTAGATACCGCATCAAAATTAGTCAATGAACACAAAACATTACTTAAAAGAGAACATGTAAACAGAAATGATCAATCATGGCATGTACAAATGTAAGAAGAGATACCTCAATTGGTTCCCAACTTGAACATCATTTGGTGGCAATCTGGTCAGAAAGAGAAATAAAGGTGAATCAAATACCAGCAGCTACTAAATTGTACGATACAGTGGAACTTCTAAAATGCAATTGATTTAATATCGACAAGAATTACAATCCAAATCTTAAGCAAAACATTATAAAACCAATATATGGATTTCAGCCGGCCAAAATTCTTACAGCAACTAGAAAAAGACCCCAATAATATGGCAAACAAAACACAAACAAATTACTTACCCAGACGGCTGTGAATTGGCAAATGTATTAGATGGATTTGACCAAGGAGGTGGCTCAGTCATCGGCTTCGCTTGACGCAGAAACGGATTCTCTCTCGAAACATTGGTCGAAAATATCTGTTTTCTATTCTCATGAGCCTTAATATTCTGCATTATTGAAAAGAAATAGATCAGATAAATTCTAACAAACAAACACTAATAAATAAACAACATTAGCAAAGCACAAACCTCAGTTCTAGTAGTTAAGACATCTTGAAGCCGTTTTGTAGCACCCATAAGTTTACTCTTCAAATCATCACAAACAGTTGTTGAATGAACAAATCTATCTTCTGAGTAATTCCCATCAGCTATTTCCATATTTTGAATCGTTTGCAGATCCGTTAAGGCTGCATTTAACGCCGTTATATCATTCTTTATCAGCACTGTTAGTTCTTGTATCTCCACGGTTGGATCATTAAACATTGAGGACCGTTTTGCCACTGCCAAGCAAAATTCAAGGATCAGTATAAAATTGTTACATTATGAATCAAGGAGGTCAATTCAGGGAGGGACTTGGTTACATTGGGCGAGCCTGGAGATCTTTTGTGAGGTTTCGTGGACGCCTGACCCAATTAAGGAAGCTTTTTTGTTGAATTCGGATCTGGTAGTATAAGATAGCAGTGGTTTTGAAGGAGAGGAATTATTTGCTTGATAAGATTTGTTTTGATGAACAGGTGCGATTCCCCCGATTTTTTTCAGTGTTTGGGTTATTGAATGAAACTCCGCCGTCCGATCTCGGTATTTTGTGGTGGTTGTGGTGGAGGAGGTCATTTTGCTTGGTCTCCGAGGTTGTTAGAGCGGCGGTTACGGGTGGAAATCAGTTGTCGGGGAGGGTTCTTACAATAAGCTACTGGGTTTGGACCTGGAAGTAGGACTTAGTAATACAGGTACAGGACCTGGGCCTTAGAATGGAATCAAATAGCAAAGTATAGGAAAACAATAGTATTTTATCTTCTTACAGTATGATTGGGAACGCGTTTAATCCGCGTTCTAAAAAGTTTTCAATTTTTTTTATTTAAAATTAATATTATTTTTAATATTTACAAATAATTTTAATGTATTAATATTAAAAATAATTTTTAAAAAATAAAAAAATATTAATATATTTTTAAATAAAAAATACTTTAAATTACAACCACTATCATAATTTTAAACAAGTCTTTACTCTTACTCCCTAGTCAATAAATCATGCTACATAGTTGATAGTTTTTTAAATTAAAAATAAAATACATTAATATTATGGATTTAATTTTAAAAATTATATTTTTTAATTTAAAATATAAATATGGTATATACATTTAACAAAATAATTTAAAAATATATAAATAATAAATTACAAAAATTAATTAATATCAAAGTGAAAAATTCTTCTTTCTTATATCAAGCTAAACAGATGCATATGTAAGTATGTTATCATAATTTTTCTTTTTATTTTATATTATTTTATTTAATTTTAAAGTTTATTTTAGTCCCTATATATATAATTTTTGTTTTTATAAACATATATTTATTTAAAATTTAAAAAATAAAAATAAATTTCAACGATCTCTTCAAAGTGCAAACTTATATTAGTAACTATTAAAATTAAAATTTTTCAATAATCATCGAATATAGTTCTCAGCAATTGTTTCTATACACTCCCTAGCCAAACAAATTTAAGTTTCAAATTTTGTTTTGAATACAAAAGATAAATTGAAACTCTATCAATTTTCCAAAATATCTTCACGCATCTTTACTTTTGATGTAAAGGAACCATTTTCGTTCTAGGATAAATAATTTATTATTCTGTCAATCAAAGACCTATGATTTTGGTGAATGAACCAATTTTCCATTTCTTTCGCTTCAATGCCCATAATATATATATATATATATATATATATATATATATGAGATGACTTGCTTGCGCGCTGTCGCAGACTTATAAAACAAATATACTTGATAGTGTTATAATTGTGAACCAGCACTAGATAAGTAATAGAAATTAAAGGTACGATGGAGCAAATATTTCATGACGGAAAAAAAAGTTGTGTTGGTGATCAAAAACTTAGAGACTGAACAATATGATTTGTAGCAATCTATAGTGTTTTGTGAGGAAAGATACAGTGCTTTCGCCACATGATTTAGCTTTTCAGTTAATAAAAAACAAAAAAAAATACAAAGCTAAATTCTCTACCAATTTAATATTAAAAAAAAACCAACAAAGATAATTTTGGAAGGAAAAAAACCCATGGGAAAAGATGCAGTAATTGACAATGTTTTGTGAGGAAAATTATTGCGTTTTTCCCAAAAAAATAAACTAAAAAACTATTTAGAGAAATATTATAGCAAACCACAGTGTTTTGTAAGAAAAACTACAACGTTTTCTTCATATGATTTAGCTTTATTGTAATTATAATTCTTAACCAACTCAATATTAAAAAAAAAATCGACAAAGATAATTTTAGAAAAAATCATTAAAAAATCACATGGAAAAATACAACAACAATTCACAGTGTTTTAAAGAAAAAAATAACAAAGCTAAATTCTTAATCGGCTCAATATTAAAAAAAAATCAACATAGATAATTTTAGAAAAAAAAACAAACACCAAAAAAAGGGAAAAAATCATGTTGGAAACACTGTAGCAATTCACCGTGTTTTGTGATGAAAGCTACAGTGCTTCCCCACATGATTTAGTCTTATTTGTAATGACTTGTAATTGTAATTCACAAATAACTCAATATCAAAAAAATAAAATTGAAAAAGATAATTTGAAAAAAAATTATAACAAAAAAAACTATATGGAGAAACACTGTAGCAATCCACAATGTTTTATGAGCAAAGCTACAATACTTTCCCCACGTGATTAAGCTTTATTACAAAGTTAAATTTTAACCAACTCAATATTTTAAAAAAATAAAATGGACGAAAATGATTTTGGAAAAAAATATTACAAAAAAAGAAAACACAAAAAAAACTGGAAAAAAACTATGTGAGGAAAAACTGTATCATTCCATAGTGTTTTTTGAGGAAAAACTTGTATTTATTTGTAATTACAATTCTTAACCAGGTTAATATTTAAAAAATAAAATTGACAAAGATAATTTTAGGAAAAAACATAACGAAAACATAAAAAACCATGTGGGAAAAAACATTGTAGCAACCAACAGTAATTTTCGAGAAAAGTTAAAGTGTTTTCCTTACATATTATAACTGTAATTTTTAACCAGCTCAATATTAAAAAATAAAATAAAAAAGATAATTTCGGAGAAAATCATAAAAAAAACCATGCGAAGAAACACTGTAGCAATAAACAATGTTTTAAAGAAAAAAAATTACAAAACTAAATTCTCAACCAGCTTCGTATTAAAAAAATAAAAAAATATAATTTTAAAAAATAAAGAAATAAAATAGAAAAAGTACGTGGAAAAACATCGTAGCAATCCACTGTATTTTCAAGAAAAAAATTACAAAGCAAAAATTTTAACCAGGTCAATATTTAAAAAGTAAAATCAACAAAAATAATTTTAGAAAAAATAAATAAAAAAAATTAGGAAAGTTGAAAAAAAAAGTAATTTTGAAAAAAAAATTGAAAAAAAATGAAAAAAAAAAAGTGAGGAAGAATCATTGTGGATTACTGTTGTAATCCACAGTGAAATGTGTGTGGGGGAACAGTTAAAAAAATCGAAAAATATAATTTTAAAAAATAAAAAAATAAAATAGAAAAAGTACGTGGAAAAACATCGCAGCAATCCACAATACTTTTAAGAAAAAAATTACAAAGCAAAAATTTTAACCAGGTCAATATTTAAAAAGTAAAATCAACAAAAATAATTTTGAAAAAAAAAATAAATGAAAAAAAGAAAAATTAGGAAAGTTGAAAAAAAAATAATTTAAAAAAAATTGAAAAAAAAAACAAAAAAAAGGGAAAAGTAATAAAAAAAGGGGGAAGAATCACTGTGGATTACTTTTATACTCCACAGCGAAATGTGTGTGGGGGAACAGTGATTCCTCCACACGATTTAGTATATTAGTTAATTAAAAAATAAAAAATAAAATAGAAAAACTATGTGGAAAAACATCGCAGCAATCCACAATACTTTTAAGAAAAAAATTACAAAGCAAAAATTTTAACCAGGTCAATATTTAACAAGTAAAATCAACAAAAAAAATTTTAGAAAAAAAATATATGAAAAAAAAATAGAAAAGTTGAAAAAAAATTTTTGAAAAAAAAACAAAAAAAAAAGAAATAAAATAAAAAAAGGGGGAAGAATCACCGTGGATTACTGTTGTAATCCACAGTGAAATGGGTGTGAGGGAACAATGATTCTCCCATATGATTTAGTATATTAGTTAAGTAATTCACAGTGAAATGTGTGTGGGGGAACAGTGATTCCCCCACACGATTTAGTATATTAGTTAATTAAAAAATAAAAAAATAAAATAAAAAAATTATGTGGAAAAACATCGCAGCAATCCGCAGTACTTTTAAGAAAAAAATTACAAAGCAAAAATTTTAACCAGGTCAATATTTAAAAAGTAAAATCAACAAAAATAATTTTGAAAAAAAAATAAATGAAAAAAATAAAAATTAGAAAAGTTGAAAAAAAAATAATTTGAAAAAAAACAAAAAAAAAGGGAAAAGTAAAAAAAAAGGAAGAATCACTGTGGATTACTGTTGTAATCCATAATGAAATGTGTGTGGGAAAACAGTAATTCCCAAAAAAAAATAAAAAGAATCACTAATAATCCACAGTGAAATGTGTGTGAGTGATTCCCCACATAATTTAGTATATTAGTTAATAGTTAATAAAGAAAAAAAAACAGCAAATTCAACTGCACTACGAAGTACCGAGGCCCAACAAGTACCGAGTAAAAACAGCCATTAGATTCCACTGTAAAAAACAAATACTAACCGTCCGATCTAGTTCCCATTATAAGGCGGGTCCGGTAACTAGACTCCGGAGCCCAAGTCAGCAAACAAGCCCAAAGAGTAAGGAAAAGTCACAGCCATCAGATAACAATCTAAGAAACAAACACCAACCGTCCGATCTAGGTCTCCTATAAAACCCATCACAAAACACATTTCATGTCTCACAAGCCTAGCATCTGTATTAGGGTTATATTGCTTTTTTCCTTCTACTTTCTCCACCAAATACCTCAGAGGTTAAAGAGACAGTCGCGGTGTTGCTGTCCGCCTTGACAGAAGTCTAGCTTCGTGTCCTGGCCCTCATTTTTGCTTTCGTCTTTACCTTCCTCTTAGTTTTAGAAACCAAACTAGTAAAAAAATGGTGAACAAATTATCAAAGGCTGATAAGAAAATCGCTTACGATGCTAAGCTGTGCCAATTGCTGGATGAGTACAGCCAGATCTTGATTGCAGCAGCTGATAATGTGGGGTCTACCCAGCTGCAGAATATCAGGAGGGGTCTTAGAGGTGACTCTGTGGTGCTAATGGGAAAGAATACCATGATGAAGAGGTCTGTTAGGATCCATTCCGAAAAAACTGGAAACAAAGCTTTCCTCAACCTTATCCCTCTCCTCCAGGTGGGTATATAAAGATACATGTTTTCACTCTCTTTTATCTGTGCTTGAGTGTGGTTTTTGTTTTGATTAATTTCACTATTTTTATTGAATAGGGCAACGTTGGATTGATTTTCACTAAAGGTGATCTTAAGGAAGTGAGCGAGGAAGTTGCCAAGTACAAGGTGCACCAAGCTAATTCTAACTCTTCATTGTTTCGTATGATTGTTAATTTACGTTGTTAGTCTCTTATTATGTTTGGTTTTTAGTCTCTTTTTTATCCTACCTTCCGCACCATCACAGAAGCTGTCTAGTTATATTATTTCGTGTTGTTAATGATTTTTAGTTAGGCTTTTGCTTGTAGGCTATGTCAAGAAGTTAGGAAGTCTAACATATACTAAAACTCCCAGTTTTGGCTTGGGTTTGTTGCGATTTAAATAAGTCTTAGCTACTTGATGGTAAAGAACAACTTTACAATTGCTGAATTGTCCCAAGTGCTATGCAATAATGGTTTTCGCTCAAATTATACATCTGCGGCTAAGTGCATACGAGAAACAAAATGTCTTTATGAATTATAGTTTTTTGAGTCGAGAGAACAAACAAATTGTTGTCTGGTAATTGATCTTATTTCCATTCAGGTCGGTTGTGACCTTTTCTAATGCACCCCACCCTTCTAATTTGTTCAAACAGGTTGGAGCGCCTGCTCGTGTTGGTCTGGTTGCACCAATTGATGTTGTTGTCCCTCCTGGCAACACAGGGCTTGACCCCTCCCAGACCTCTTTCTTCCAGGTCTGTAAACCTAAATCTCATTATGATTATGTTTTTGTCATCTTTTTTTTTTCAATTGGAATAGACTTTGGTGCGTATTTGTTCTATATTTTAACAGTTTATTTTCTCAGGTGCTTAATATCCCAACCAAAATTAACAAGGGTACAGTTGAAATTATCACCCCAGTTGAGTTGATCAAGAAGGGTGACAAGGTTGGCTCTTCTGAGGCGGCTCTGTTGGCAAAGCTTGGCATTAGGCCATTTTCTTATGGTCTGGTTGTCTTGTCTGCTTATGACAATGGCTCTGTCTTCAGCCCTGAGGTGCTGGACCTGACAGAGGATGACCTTATTGAGAAGTTTGCTGCAGGTGTTTCAATGATCGCCTCGTTGTCTTTGGCCACCTCTTACCCAACCCTTGCTGCTGCACCACACATGTTCATCAACGCCTACAAGAATGTTCTGGCTGTTGCAGTTGCAACAGAGTATTCTTTTCCACAGGCAGAGAAAGTGAAAGAGTTCCTGGAGGTTTTTAATTTGTTGATTCATTGGCTGGACTGTTTACCTTAAGATTTAAGTTGTGTTTATGCTTTCTGTTACTGTAAAATGTGATAATGTTTCTGTTTGATGCAGGATCCTAGCAAGTTTGCTGTTGCTGCCGCCCCTGTTGCTGCTGCTGCCTCTGGTGGTGCCCCTGCTGCTGCCAAGGAAGAGGAGAAGAAGGAAGAGCCGGCAGAAGAGTCTGATGATGACATGGGTTTCAGTCTGTTTGACTAAGTTTTATGTTGGTTTTTATCTATCCAGGAATTAACCATGTTTTGGTGAACATCTTTTAGCTTTTCCTATATTGCTGTTTTTGTTATCCATTTCTAGGCAAGTCATGAGTTTAATGTTGGTTTTTCCATGATTAGTATTTTACTATTTTGAATGCTGTTTCTCTTGTGCGTTTTATAATGGTCGTGGCAATACCAAATTTCATCCCATCCCCCTGCACTGCCCTCGGAATAAAGTCCGATATTAAAATAAAAGTTCATTAGGAAAACACGTTAACCCAGCTGGAAGTGTTTTTGTATTCATCACTGGAGTTGGTGTAAGGCTGGCTCTCATTTAATTGTTGTCTTTGAATTTTCCTTGATTTGTAACTCCCATCTTGATTAAAAAGAAATGTTTTTTTAATTTATGTTTTTGTTTCTGTATTTTTACAAGATTATCATGGTGATCCGTGTTATGGATTTATCGAGTAGCTGGTTATTTTTTTTAATTTAATCTGGATTGAAAATCATCTTATTTATTTTTAAATTCACTGAGTTTACTGGGTAATTATGTTTCAAATAAAATTAGCATTTCTAAATAATATTTTTCCATGAACTTTTCTAAATAATATTTTCCCATTAAAGTGCATATGTGTGTGGAAAAGCTATGTTTACATTATTCTAAAATAAATAAATTTAATATCATCTCTCCATGGATATGCTCAGATGGCCGGCCCTTGATCCAAATCCAACATTTGGCAGCCTGTATGCAAGACTGGAGTACAGAGCCTCGTTTGATTTTTGGAGTGTTTGTTTATATAATTTTTTTTTTTTTATCTCTGTGCTGCTCTTTCAACTGTAAATGGCAAAGTGAATTATAAATTATTCTTTCAAGTTTTGTGAATTGAATTAAATAAATCATCCAGATTTAAAAATTAATTAATTAGTTTTCTAATCATTGTTCATCATACTTAATTCAATATTACTTCTAAAAATTGTCTTCCTCTCATCAATTTTTTCATATTATCAATTTTTTATATTTTTTATCTCTTTAAATAAAAAAAAATATATTGGAAAAGAGCATAAATGAATTGAAGTTATGAATAGATTTAAAAATATAAGGACTAATTAATTAATTGTTAAAACTAAAGATTTTATTTAATTTGTTTTGCAGAACTAAGACTAGTATTATTTTTTTCATTGCAATATTCCAATATTTTTGGATAAAAAACGATATAATTTTTAACTTGTTGCAGTTGGAGCTGATTGCGTGATTCATGTTGATCTGGGGAGAGGAGACTTCTTGGAAACATCGCACTTAAAAAAAAAAAACCTGACCTCTGGTAAATTACTTTGAATTTGTTTTGTAAAGAGAAATATTTCGTATATGTATTTGTTTTTCATTGATGTTAAAAAAACTTTAGATAAAATATGGGTGTGCTGGCTTCGGTTTAGATTTAGATTTTTGTTTGACTTGGGTTGTTTTTAAAAAATTATTTTTTCATGAAACTAAGAACATTAACTTTTATATTTAAGTTAATAAATATAAAAGAATATAATAATATATTAAAAGAAAAAAAAAGTTGTATGGAGTGTGTATTGGATGTAGCCTATGCATGTGTTGGCTCTAAACTATAATGGCTCTGGCTGTGAATGCCTTAGTTTTATGCAGCTACAACTTGTGTGGCATGGTCTAACATTTGTTTTTTTTTATTATTATTATTATTAACAACGTGGGTGTTTGGTCAGTTTGTATGTACTTTGATTAATTTCATGGATTTTAAAGTTAACGATTATATAAGTCTTTAGTGATCCTGAGATTTATAAGACTCGAATCGATGACCACTAGAACAAAATATTCTAACATTTTTGCATACCTAGCTAATGGTCTGATTTTCTATGGCTGTTTCCATGTGGTCAAGGACAGGGTTTGAATTTTGCCAGGCGATAACTGGGTGCATTTATACACCCAGATCCTGGCTTTTCTTTGTGAAGAAAAGGATATTTTTATTGGTGGATAAATTGGTATCTTATCATTAATTAGCCATGGTATATGGTTGATTATTGTGTCATGTTAGTGGAGGTATTGATGATGGATAGTATTATTGGTTTAGAAAATGATGTAAGTGCATAGAAAAAATTGTTTCCGGATGAAAATAAATTATATGCATAAAAAGTTTGAGTGTAGCTTCTGGAAACTCAAAAATATAAGTAAAAAAATGTGTCAAAACAAGATCGGCTCGAATGGGAATAGTCTCGATATTGAGCTTAAATTCCAGCTATATTTGGGCTGGTCCAAAAGACTGGAAAAATTATAATGATTTAAAAATATTTTTTAAAAGAATTAAAATAAGACGAATTAATTTTTTTTAAAAAAAATTAAAACTCAATGTAAAACACCGTGAGTCATTTCACTTTCAAATAACTGTACTTACACTATTTGTCCTTTATCTTATCAATTACGTTCGCTCTTTCTTTTAAGTGAAGTTGTTTCTTACTAAGAGATTGCGTATGCGTTTGAAGCCAGACACAGACAATTAAGAGGGTATTTGGTTTAAAAATGTGGTGATTTTTTTTAAAAAAATATAATATATTTAAGTACAAACTATATCTAACTACACCTCTAAAAATTATAAAAACATGTTTTTTACTAAAAAAAAAAACACAAGCTACCTCTCCTCCAAACATACCCTAAGAAGAGTAACACTCCTCTAGTTGGATTTGCACTTAAAGAGGTAAGTTGTCTTTTGGATATTCAACTGTGAAAAGAAAATGAAAGGAGAATAAAAGAAAGTGTCATCGGAGACAGATTTTATCTATTGATTCATTCCATTATATGTGCTAGCTGGTCCTGCTCTCATCAAGAAAAGCGATAGCGCTTCAGAGATAGCGATGATCACTAAGGCCCTAGCTAGACTCCTTAATTGACTTGCAAAGGATTTCTACATCATTGAAAATGTGTGCATGATATGATTTTGCTCCTGTAAGAGATAAGTTGTTCTTGATGGTGCCCATCAGAACGTGTAGTGAGTGGTTGAGATGTTGGTATGCTCATGGAGCTCATTATTCATCTTATGGTTGAAAAATAAGTGTTAGTATCTGTCAATCAATCCATTCCTTGCCATGTTGAAGCTGGACTCTGGCTAGTCTAATGGTCACAATCTCACGAGCAGGAGCATGGCTAAAATCAAATCGCAAGCCTAACCAAATTGATTTTCATGGATTTCATTGTTCACAGGGATAGATATGGTCCCGAAAACGGGATCTTATTTAGTTTGTCGGGTATCTCCAATTCATGATGTCCATTTTCTAATGGGTTCTCTGACTGTGAGGGGATTATTTCCATCTCTTTCAAATCTTCAATGACACAACTTCCACATTTGAAGAGGGTTTGGACTGCTACTTCCCTAACTTAGAGATCAGATCAGTGACTAGGCCAGTTGGGCTGCTGTGAATAACTGAAGAATTTATTTAACCAATGACTAAAGGACCTGGTGCAGACTCTGTTCCCCCTCTCTTTTAGGATTTAGATTGATGCAACTTGCAGAATTTTCTTTTTCAGAGAATCTATATAACCTGTTTATTTGGCAAGGTATAAGTAACTCGATTATTTGTCTACGCAGCACACTGTGTTAGTCAAAATAAGTGGCTAGTGTCTGACAGTTGGGGCACATCGCCTGTTCGATCCATGCTTGAATTCCATCACAAAATTTGAGGATCGTCAGCTATACAGCCATTTCCATGTTGGGCCGTGCTTTTATATCCTCTGTACAGTTAACGTTCAAGTATTGGGAGCGAGAAAAATGAGAACATTTCATTAAAATAAGAAACGAATCAGAGACGATACACATCTCGTAATCAAGGGAGGGGGGTAAGCGCGAGTGCAGTCTCGAGTCTCGACATGAATATCCTGTCCCGAGATCTTGTTTCCCATGTAACCTTAATCTTTGAAGTAAATAATGGCCGCAACAGTTTGATTGTAATGTCTATCCACAGCAGGATCATGTAAGACCAAGGCAGGCTTTAGTTTCTTTATTTGTTTGTCCAAGAAACTTTTGCTGCGTGATTATTAAAGTGATTAATTTGCGAAAACAGACGATACCACCTTTCCTTTCTTATTTTATATATTTTGTATTTCAATTTGGTTGTGAGATATATGGATTTGGATAAGGATGGTTCGAGAAGTCACAAGACAAGAAACGGCCATCGAAAATACCGAGTATAATTTAAAGGTATGGTCGGACAAGAAAATAATCTACACAAGAAGAACTTGAGAAGCAAGGGAAAGAATATTTGCGATTCTCCAATTGGTTTTTGGAGAGATCATTTCGTAGACGAGTGGTTTATATCTGACAAGCCAATAAATTCTCTTCTATTTAGTATTTATTTCGACAAACTTGAGATCACCCGCTTCTTCATGCTTCTGCTTCATACAGATCAAATTATCAAACAAGAACAGGGTGCTCACAGAATAACTGTAGAAAAAGTCGAGATAATCATGAGCTGTACCTGGGTTGGAGTTCTGATTGATTACTTGAGCCACACGCACTTTATTTCTCTATTCAAGGGATACACACAGTGTATATATATATATATATATTGGATGGATGCCAGTAACGTTACTTATCTTGATTCAATTGGGATTTGAGTGTACGGCTTCTTTGAAGTAGTGTGAAATTATTCCACTAGTTAGATGCTCGAAATCTCCATTCAGCGGGCGAAATTGGTCAGGACTCCACTCGCGCCACATCTGCAACATTTTCTAAGCAGCACTTTCGAAATTTTAAGATTCCTCAACCTTTCCTTTTTTCTTATCTGGCGCTGGATAAGAGAAGATAAACAAATGAACATCAAGAAGTTAAAAGAAAAGGGACAACTTGATGAATCAACCAAAGCCCCGTATCATGCTTTCTTGCTAGGAAACCTTGGTGTTAGCTCACCGTTGACTGCCCTCGATGTCAAAGAAAAAAAACATACCCATTATCAGAAAATAATAAAATAAACAAAGTTCAGCAACCTTTTTAGGAAAAAAAAAAAATATATATATATATATATATTAAATATTTTATTTTCCTTTGCTTTCCATAATTGCATACTCCGCGGCCCATAAACATCATTCTACTCTTCTCTAGCTAGACGTGGAAGCCAGTGAAATCCTTCACAGTTCCAACTGTGAAGGCCACGTGTCGGGAAGCCAACTGCCCTGTCCGTCGCCGCTAATGTGACCCGATTTGTCCACATATATCCGACAGCTACGGAGTAGATGACGGTGGGGATGCACGTGATTACCATGCCACGTGTTGGGCTTTGGGTTCACGTTCACGTGCTTGCCCCGTGGTTAGTTGGCATTCGAAAGCGGTGCCGAGTTGGAAGCCACCATGCCGAGTCTGATTAGCACCGGCAATCGTGTTTGACACGTGTAATAATCCAAGAACGATGGCACTAAATTTCCTCTTTTTTTTAAGGCGGTAAACGCGGTGATTGGATCCAATTAAGAGTATTTTGGTATTGTTGTTGTTCTGATTGTGATTTTAAAAATATTATTTTATAAAATGTGTTTTTAGTTGAGGTTGGTTTGAAAAAATATATGTTTGGTTAAAACTGTGGTTGAAATTGAGGTTGAACAAAAAGTAGTTTAATGTATTTGGTTAAAAAAATGCTTTTCAAATTGAGGTTATGAAATAATTAAAAAAATATTTTTAATTTAAATATTGTAGATTTAACTACTATTATTACATCATGAAATAAATAATATTGATATCAAATATTTTTTATTATTCTATTAAACTATATGCAATGTCATCACATACAAAATATATCCAACAATAACTATATTTTTCATGGTTTCTTAAGCACGCAACAACAAAAACTGCATTTTTTGTTACGTCATCAAGCGATCTCCTTCTAATTTTTTGAATAAAACACAATTAAAATAAATATATAACCTGAATTTTTTTTAACTGGGTCGGACCCGGCAAAAACATAATTGGAATTGCGATCAAATTCCACAAATGCTACGTCATCATGTGATATCCTTCTAATTTATATAGTGTTATTAAATAATATTAAATACTAGTTTTTCGAGTAAAACTTAATTTTAAAAAAAATATTTTATAATTTCATTACGTACAAAATTCATTTGATAAAAACTACAGTTTTCATGATTTTTTGAGCATGCAATAAAATTAGTTAAAATATTATCAGAAATAAAATTAAGATTACAGTACGAGTAAATTTAATTCATCTTAAACTAATTAAAAAAACAAAAAAAATATTGTTCATGTTTACGTGAATAGTGCGAGTAAAATCACTTAACTACACTAGTTTTTCAAAAAAAACTAAACTTTTCCTGGTTTTTTGAATTAATAATTAAAAAAACTAAACTTTTCCTGGTTTATCAAAATAATAATTAAAAAAAACTAAACTTTTCCTGGTTTTTCAAATTAATAATTAAAAAAAAACTGATTTAAGTTTAAGTATACAATGCGAGTGAATTAATTAACTCGCACTGTACAGTGGAGCCATGCTCCACTGTTACAGCTTCCTGCCTCAGGAGTAGCAGCCAAATGGTGCTTCTCCAAAACCTGCGGTTTCATTTTAATTTGAAGTGGATCCTGTTAGTAAAAAGCAATTTTTTTCCCTTACCAAACGATATTATGTGTGATTGCGGGTGAATCTCGCCCGCAGCCACAAGTTCAGATGGCAACTAAGAATGTTTAAAAGAGAAATCAAAATCCAATTAAACAAGGGTTGCCATTTGTTTAGAGCATCCAATACTTGACATAAAACAAAATACTTGTCAAACACTAATCAAATTAGTGCTAATGAGACTTGTCAAACACTAATTAAATTACTGCTTATGATTTGAACCAAAAATAATATGAACAATGGTTTTTCTATTTTTTATAAATCAAGAAGGCTTACTATAAGATATCTTTAAAATGATGATACATGTAAAAAAAAAAAAAAAAAGGAGTTCACGAATGCCCAGTCTAAACGCGGACAAAATGAATTTAGCTACGTGTCTGATTTAGTACTCTTCCGCGTCCTGTTAGCTTCTTGGTGTTGCTGGTCTTGTTCAACCCACCTTCATTGTTTTAGGGTGTCAAATCCAATCTTTAATGCTCGAGTAATGTTTTTTTTTTTTTAAAAAAAAAACTCTTATACTTGCTAGATTTGTCGTTACTGGGACACTTATAACATGCTAGTTTATATGGTGGCTCGAATAAAAAAAAATGTTAAAAATATTTAACTATATTATTTAGATTGTTACTAAATTTTGTTTAATTAATTAATTTTAAAATTACTCAACTCAATCTCTTACTTAGCTCAGAGTTTGGGTTTAAAATCAAATTATATAAAAGTTATCTTGATTTGACTCGGTTAAATTAACGGATCAAAAACAACCTAAACAATCGATAAAAAAATTATACAAGCTTTATAACTTAAGCCGTAAAATCTGCAATTCAAATTATGAATTCTACTAGATTTTAAAACTTTATTTTTTTAATTATTTATCACTTGATTATAAGATAACAAAACTAAATGCTCATATAATTAAACACAAATTAAATATTAAAATATTTGATTGGGAATACGATAACTTATAAAAAATAAATTAAAATAATTTAGGAAGAGAAATTTTAAATAAAACGAACGTGTGAAAATGAAAAAAAAAAGGAAGGGGAAAATTACAAAAAGGATGGAAAAAAAAATAGTCAGATGAGTTGTCGCCTCAATTATTTCAGATGTAGGAAGTGATTCTTACATAGAACTCAAACAATAAAAAATGCCGACATGTATTTTAATATTTTAAGAGTCGTGTTTAATTTATCTTTAAAAGTTGTTGCGTCTTCAACATATCATTTTGACTGGTTTTTACCTTCAAAACTAATTAAAATTCACCACATAATTTGTATATGATGAAGTTCATATATGTTTATAAAATCTTTTACTGAAAAATAAAAAAATCCAATTTTACCCCAAAGCTTGCTAGGCATGGAATAACCTACACGCAAGATTAGATTAAATCTCAGTTTATTAATCTCCCGGCGAGAGATGTTTTAAGTATATAAAATCTGAACATAATCGTGGGTAAGCCACGTGAGAAATCTGAACACAAGGGATAGATTGGGCACAATCCTTGAAATACAAGAACACGTGAAGCTATTTCTCTGCTCGAGCAGCGAGGTCCTGAAAGTGTCTATATAGTCAACGGTGCACTGTTCTGGTCCATCTAAAAAATTACCGAATCCAAGACATTAATTTAGTTTGGATTTAAAATGAGTTTTGGGCATAAAAAGCCAAACTGGCGAGAAAATTGGTTTGTTTTTTTTTTTTTAATAAAAAACAACCTCATTTTAGATTAACTCGTTTAATCAACTACTTGAATCTTAAATCAAGTTATAAACATGGTCAAGTTTTAATATATATTTAATATTATATTACAAATTATTTTTTAAAAGTATTTTTAACTTATAAATATATTAAAAAAATTTCTTTTTAATATTAGCATATCAAAATCATTCAAATACTAAACAAATATTAATTTAATATTTTTAAAACTAATATATTTTAAAAATACACCCAAACAATGCTACAAAAAAGACTACCAAGCATGCACTTATATATTAGAATAAAAGGCCGCTCTTGGTTTAAAAAAGAAAAGAAAATCCCATCGACTGCACACCTCTCCTCTCCCTCTCTTTTCACAAAACAGTTCTGTCGATCACCCATCGCTCCTCAACTCTCACTGTTAATCTTTAGAAGACACGTCAACCAGTCACCACTCCAGTGCCACCTCTTCCAGTCATTGGCCAGCCGCCAGTTCGTCGACACTGTACAGCAGCACCTTTTCTAGTCAGCAGGGACAACGTTTTTTTTTGAATTTTCCTTTCTTGGTTGCCGATGAATCACATCACATGTCATATATCTAAAACCTAAGTTTTTGGGTAAAAACCAGAAATGCAAATAGTTTCGATTTAGATAACTGAATCCAAACCCGAATTTAACATTCTCAGTAGCGCTCCTAATCTTACGCGTTTGATTTACTCGAACAGCCAGACAATTATACTCGAGGTCGTAAATAAAGGGGTTATGGCACCCCCATTATGTGACTTTCATTCCAATCCTAAAAGTCTTCAAATTTGTAAGTCAACGTTCGAATTTACTAATCTACTCCCGCCGACCCCAGAAAATACTAGCTAGTATTTATATAATTTTTTTTCTTCATATTTCTCTCACTATGCTCCATACCCCAGAGAAAAAAAACAACATATTAACATCCCATTTTGAAGTCCTAATTCCGCCGCGCGCACGAAATCCCTTGAGATCCTTTTTTCTTTGCCTTTGCCGGATATTAAGATTGGATTTTAATTCAGTCACTCGAAAGGGATTTTCTTGCGCTTTTAAACAACGCAAAAAATGCAAAAACAAACACCAAACGAGGGCATATTTCTTCTTTCCCGTATGAGCTAGTTAGTCCTGCGTGATTCGTGACTGGCTCGTAATCTGGACAAAGGATATGTAGACGATAAGAGATTCAGTCCTCCATTGGATACTAAAATGATGACACGCACAATTACTTCATTTAACTCCGAATGAGAAATATGTTCCCTGACAGACAAAAAAAAATGGCTCCATGTTTACCATGTCTAAAATGATTGGAATGGACCCAAGATGCCTAGGAGTAGTAAGAGCTGGACGACAGATCGGGAGCCGCGTTTATTTTGAAAGTTTTTGGTCCTGCTGTAATCTTTTGACCATTTGCTGTGCAGTCATTTCCTTTAAAAACACGGACTGATTCTTAGGAAACAGACAGTGGCTCTACTGCGATTATAGATTTTAAAAGGGTCAAAAAACACCTGATGTCTACCTGGTAACGGTTACTATTTGAAGTTGAACAGTAATCTTGACCGGTGGAAAATTAAGGTCAATGATCAAAACGGTAACTGCAGGGTAGGGGGCATACCGTACTTTCGTGGTTGGTAATTAGAAAGAGATTTTTGTTTTAACGAGAGCAGGAGGTTCCTGTCGCTCGCCCTCCTTAGATGTTAATTCGTGGATTATATTCAACTGCTAAGAAAAACGAATATGCTGTCCTGTGCTTGTACTTCCTCGATTTTCCTTCAATTTTCCATCCATCAATTTTCTCTAGGTTTAATACAGTAAAGAAAAAGAAAAGAAATTCATGTGTTATCGCGATTTAACCAACTTTATATTTCTCAAAGTATTTCTCAGATTTAAATGAGCATTTCCAAGATTACAGTCAAAAGGT
>Ga0325404_1000210_pt1 | contig 55989 bp, 25 predicted proteins | sample PopdelMetagenome_18_FD_205664 | JGI IMG/M metagenome (GOLD analysis project Ga0325404, IMG submission 205664) | Populus deltoides microbial communities from Bellville, Georgia, United States - Xylem-Control-R1 | ecosystem: Host-associated > Plants > Phyllosphere > Stem > Wood/Secondary xylem...
CAGCAAAACCAAGGAAAGTAACAAAACCAGATGGTGAAATGACGCACCAAATAACTCGCGGATATCAATTGAACAAGCTTGTCACAAATAGTACTGGCTTCAAATAATCTAGTAGAAAGGCACCCGATATGAATCATTTCGACAAATAATTATTGCAATAGGAGTAAGAATAAGAAATCTAGAAACTAAAGATGGGTTTAAATGGAGACAGTTGTGTATAAGACGGGAGAAATATCAACACTGGCTAAAGATTGGCTTCTAAACTTTCTTGCTCTCTCGAAGTAAGATAATCCCTAAAAGGCTAAAACTGACCCTCTAACATTACTTTCGTTTCCCTCGCAATGAAAGTAACAAAACTCTGATGATTTATTCTTCTCATTACTTCAGTCAGATATCCTCATCTCAACTCCAAGAACGTCCTTCACCATCTCGTATGTCACAAATGCAATTGCTATCGAAGGGACCACCTACAAATGGAGAAAAAGAAAAGGATCTCCTTGGATGAAAACGATAAAGTAACAAAGCATTCCAAATAAGGATGATCAAAACTAAGTTCGTGCACTGACCTTCACTGAATTGGGGACCAAACCCTTGTACAATGCTCCAAATCCCTCATGGCGAACTGTTTTCCTGAAGGCATCAACCATACCAGAATATTCATGAGGTGCTTTGCTCCTTCCATCACCAGTGACAACTGAAGCAGCATCCTTCCAGCCAACCATCTGCATTCTTCGTCGGATAACATCAAGAGGATAAGCCACTGTCTGGCCGACAGTCCCAGCAGCAGCCCCACAAGCAAGCCTTGTTGTCACGCCCAACTCATTGTCCTCAACTAGTCCAAATGGATTAGTTTTGAGTAACCAGTCTTTAAGAGATTCATAAACAGAAAAGTTCAGACCCACATATGGTATCTGTAAATGTCATACTTCAGCCCATTAGATGAACGACACAGATGGTTCTCTAAAAATGGCATATGTGCAGCTTGAACAAGAACTTTTTGGTTTAGTGACCTAATGAAGGAAATGAAAACCCCAACACCGATGAAATCTGGAGTATCTATGCATAAGAACATGGATTTCTATGGTGCACATGCAAATGAAAGCAATAGAAAAGGAGCCATTTACTTACAACTCCTATTACAGAAGGCAGCCAGCCTTTGTATAAAGCCCGAGGACCTTCCTCCTTAAGGACTGTCGAGAGAGCATGAGCAATTCCTCTATACTGACGAGGAGACTTGTCTGTCTGCAAGTATTCATATGGACAATCTTATGCCATCAAAATAGTAAGATGACAAAGCATTTCACACATTCACAAAGATTGCATATATAGATCACAACACCTGGACGGTTAGCCGACCACGAACCATGTCCATTGGGTAAGTTGCTGACATGGCAATAATTCCAGCACATGCACCAGCTCCAAGACGTAGAAGAGGAGTAAGCTGAGCATCATCTGCATGAAGGAAACTAATACCCGATGATTGTTGAGCTGGAAATTGATTAACCTCAATGAATATAATTTAAAAGCCAAAAAAGGCTTTGCTAAAGATAATACCAGAGTTCAGTGCAACTGAATTGACGAGCATATGCTGTGTAAGTGCACACAAGATAAAATATGTAATGATGCATGCATAAACTCGACACACTCCCACCAAAAGGAAAATCAGGATAAGAATTCCATATAAAATAGTGACGAAAAGTTGGAAAATAGCAAATGGATTTCAACAGCAAAGGAACTTCACAAATACAAAAGAGTAACATGTAGAGGAAAATAGAGGGGCAGCCATACCATTTCCAGTTTGCTGCCTATAAAACCATAATATTCTCCTGTTTACAGGAAAAAAGAGCAAAACACAGAAAATTTATGTAGGCAGACTTATATGTAGAAATGAATGCTGCTGGAAGCAGATAGACAAAATATCAGGGTGGAATGCCAAAACATACTTTGATGCTTCCTCATAACTGAAGAACTTGACTGCTGAATTTGGGACAATTCGAGCACAATTAGTTCCATTGCCTTTAAACATCCCTCTTAAGCCCTCAGTTCTCCATATGTATTTCAAACCTTGAATGGTTCCATTGTATTTTATACTGTGAGGATTTTGAACCTGCATATTCCAAAAGTAAACACATCACTCTAGTTAAACAGAGAGTCATGCATGCAGAATGATAATAGAGAAAATCTAAAAATAATATAAAATTCAGTATGCAATGTAACTGTCCATGATACAGAATGTCAGAACTAAATCGCTTAATAATAATAACAAAAACTACCTGTAGAAGTATTTTTAGTCTTTCTAAAGGAGCAACAGCTGTACGTGACCTGAAACAGATAGCAAATACAATAATTTCTTCAAAGAGGAAAATGCTCAATCAAGTGTTGAGTATGCGAAACATGAAAACTCAGTTGCTAATGTACAGTGATGACAGCAATTATCCATTCATATTTAGGCAGTGGTACAAATTAATCAATCTGAACATCCCCAATCACACTACATGATCGTAACCTTCTGAAAAATGATCGTAAATATTAGACAATTATTCCTTATCTTCAGCCTCCTCTATTTTCATACGGATGCCCTTGTTTTTCATTAAATCATTTCTGTGCTGTCGCTTATCTGAGGTCATTCTACATATATGCTGTTTATTCACCACCCATGACCCAAAACTCGCAACCATAGACCAGAGCCAATCTAAATCTGGTTTAACAGATAAGAAAATTAAAAATATACCAAAATTTCTCATTCGTAAACAGAACAAATGATTGGTGATGGCAAAACCAGGTTTCATTTGCACTAGGAATCGTATAGCTAAGCTATTTCTCAGTAATTTGAATGATTCCGGTCAACTAACAAGTGATATCTAAACAGAAAAGTTAAACTATCTAAAAACCATGGATTTCACTAACAATACAAAAACTCACACCTTAGTTATACACCTTATTTGCCACCAACATCCAACAGAGTACCAATGAACACCCAAAATTAGATTTTCAGAAGCCCATCATAACATAAGGAGTCAAACCTTTACCTTTTCAAGGAAAAAGAACAGTGAAATCTTAAAAAAAAAAAGCAGGCTTTTTAACCTTGAAGTATATTTTTACAAATTTTAATGCAAAACCAAAAAACACTATCCTGTTTTTTACTCTTTAAGGAGGAAAAAAAACAAATCATTACGATGAAAAAAAATTCCCCTCGCTGCCTAATTATAACGATTATGTTTTAAACCCAAAAAAAAAACCGTCATTTCTCTCACAAAACCTATAACAAACAACAACCTTTACTTAACAAAAAAAATAGAAAAAAACCATCAATATTATCCTAAAAATTAATAAAAATCACAATCATTTCCACAAATAAGATAAAAAGAGGTTGATTATTTAATACAATAATCAGTAAAAAACTCCCAAAAAAAAAAAGAATAGAACTCACACGCCACCGGCTACACCCCCGGCTACAAGAGACTTGCAGATACTAAGAAGAGCGGGTCCCGGTGCTTTAACGCCTTCACGAGCGAGTTTAGCCTCTTCAGCGAAATTCACAATCGTAGAAACAGCAGACTCGCTTGTTTTCACGTCCTCTGATGCCATCACCGGAACCCTAGGAAAACGGTCAGAATTCCGGCGTTGACTGGTGTGATTATTAAGATTGATTGATTAATTTGGGGAAGGTTTGGTTTGCTTTTGCATATGCTAACAAAGAGAGAGATGGAGGCGCCTGTTTAGAGAGAGAGAGAGGAGAAAGGGTTCGAAGGGAGAATGATTTTGTTCCATTTATATGTGGTCCCTAACTACCACGTCCTTTCATTATTTCTTGGGTTAATGGTCCATTGGGTCCCTTTACTCTTCCTTTTATATCAACATGGTGCCTTCTTTTATTCTCATGTTGCAGGTATCATCATTTCCCACTGTGGTTTTTTATTTTTGTGTTTAAAAAACATTTTTAAGAATATTTAATTTTTTTGATTTTAAATTATTAATATTAAAAATAAATTTTAAAAAATAAAAAATAATATTTAATTTATTTTTAAATAAAAAATATTTTAAAAAACAATCGAGTTGTAATACAAACTCTATATTCTAGGTTTTTTTTTTTTTAATTATCTATTAGTGATCGGGTCAGAAGTTGTAAAATACGATAACTTCAACAATTTTAGTCAATGCATGGATGTTACTTGTTGCTATCATCTTTAAAGGCCAGCTACCACATATCCATGCTCTTCTTTTAATGGCGAGTTTGGTATTGAATTATATACTGATTTTAAAAATTATTTTTAACTTGAAAATATATTTAGATTTTTATTTTATTCTTTTCTTTTTATTATAAAAAGAAAAAAAACAAAATAAACTAGTTTGATTTCTTATAGCACAATCTTCTTTAGGTGATGTTTGATCAAGAGTTCACACCTACCTTGTCAATTCAAAAGTTTTGAGTTAGCCTAGAAATCAAGAACCAAAACTTTAGGTCTAGCAAAATGATACAAGATTTTAATTAAATTAAAAATATTGTGTACATTAAAAAAATATATAACATGCTAACAATCCCCCGTAAAATTATCAAATTTTAATAAAGGCTCGAGAAAGAAATATTTCCATGGATATACTAGCTTGGACATAAATAATTTTCTTTAATTTTAATGCATGAAAATCAACTCAAAGATATTAAAACAAAATAAAAATATACAAATTTGACATATTATACCTCATTATAAGATTGAAACAATCGCGTGTAAATACTCCCCTCTTGTTATTCAAGAAATCTATATGATGACTAATAAAAATATATTTAAGAATATGATGGAAATTATTTCAAAGTGTTTTTTATTTTAAAATATATATAAAAAATATTATTTTTGATATCGTCATATCAAAACGATTTAAAAATATTAAAGCAAAATAAAAATATAAAAATCTAGCATATTATACCTCATCATATAAGATTGAGACAATCTTCAGTAAATACTCCCCTCTTATTATTCAAGAAATCTATATAATCACTAATAAAAGTATGTTTAAGAATGTGGTAAGTATTGTTTCAAGGTTTTATTATTTAAAAATAGATAAAAAATAATTATTTTAAAAAATATTTTTAATATCATCACACCAAAATAACTTAAAAATATAAAAAAATAAACGAAACAAGAAATAGACTCCGCCGTATATGTTTTGACAAAAAAAAAAAAAAAAGAGTTTATTGGCTTTCACCATCTAGTTCTTAAGCAACATCATAAATTTGATCAAAAGTAGGATCGTTGATATTGCTGGACCCTATAACGTGGAGAGAAATTTTTCGGTTTATGAATTATCCATAACGTCCATATCGACAATGAGAAAAAAAGAAGGTAATTTGATGCTCCAGGTCCACAAATTCTGTGGATTGGCAATGTCAAAGACAGCACAATTTTGTGTGGATGCTAACACTCCTTGCCCCCTTCCAAGCATCCTTTCCCATTTAATTAAAGAAAACCGGCATTCAATAACAATTACGAGACAAATATAGTTTAATTAATTAGATTTTAAATTTAATTTTTTTTAAAAATATTTCTAGATCAAATTTAAGTTTTATAAAATTTAAAGTCACTGAATTTACATAATTTTTAACTTTAAAATTTATAAAATTAATTAATATAATGCAGTAAATTCAAAAATCTATGTTAATAATAATAATAAAAAACCCGGCACCGGCCTCTATTGATTTTGACAAGAAAAGTCCTTGTAATGTCATAGTGTGGGTCCTTGTTTCGTCGCCGTTTTCCAACCAAGAAGTCCGAACAAAGGATTGATAGATGGGAAATTCGTCGCTTCAAGGGACAGAGAATGGATAAATGGAAAACTCAAATATAGTTTTCTAGCTATTTCATGTATATAATTGAACCCTTTTTTTTCTTGCTACCATAATCATTTGAAGGTTGCAATGGCTGAAACATAATAAAGCTGGTAAGTTAGTGGAGTGTATGGGAGTCGAGAGTTATTTTTATGTGATTCCAGTTCTATTCTGTTTGTCCATTAATATTATTCCTAAAGACTTGTTAGCATCATCATCAGATTTTAGGAATCAGAATATATTTGTGTGTTTGTGAGCAACGAAGGCATTGCATGTAATAGCATATTATTTTCCTTTCCACGAACAAGTAGCTGAAAAGATGATTAGAATTGCGGTTATGGTTATTTTTTAAAGTGTTTTTTATTTTATTATGTTTTTTTAAATAAAAATAACTAATAATCATTTTATTTGAAAATATATTAAAATATTTTTTATTTTTTAAAATTTATTTTTAAAATTATTATATCAAAATAATCTCATTTTTTTAAAAAAAAAACACAATCATCGCAGAAACAATTACTATAAAGTTGGGTGATAAGTTGATACGAGCTGAGCGTATGATGACTCACCGGATATTATCATTACATGCTCGCTGCCCACCAGCCTCTCTTCTCTTTTCACTTGTACGAAGACAACATATATAAGTGGTTGAGAATTCAATTACAGTTACAGATAAAAGGTCTGCATTTATGTTCACGAGTTTGGGTTGGCTATCAGTCCTCACTAATTTTGTTCATATAAAATGACTAAAACAGCCTTATTGATTTATTTATAAATTCGTTTACTGATTAAACCCCATCCCTTTAAAAGTTTCTTAGACTGAAAATAGAAATACTTATGGATTAAAATTTTAATAATGATTCTTTTTAAAAATATTTTTTATTTGAAATTATATTAAAATATTTTATTTTAAAAAAAATTATTTTTAATATTAGTACATTAAAATAATATAAAAAAATAACTTGAAAAAAAAATTTAAACTTTTTACAAAAATATTTTTAAAATAATATAAGGCCGGATTAAAGGATAATCTATTTAAATTTGATGGCCAACAACAAAATTTAAAGTTCTCATGAGAAATTTCAATTTAGTCCTCTAACTCTTCAAACTATATCCAATCGGTCCCTTAATTTTTCTGCAATTCAATTTTTTTACAGAATTTTATTTTCTTAATTTTCAGCACCAAAAGAAAAGAAAAAAAAAGAAAAGGCACGGCTTGCTTCATAATTTCCTCACCCAGCATGTATTAAATTCACTATTGAATGGGAAATGTTACCGTGGCGTGGTTCGCAATTAATGAGTCTGAAAACATTCAACTAGCAAGTGCAAAAAAACAGGTGATGGGAGTTCCGTCACACGTATCTTTGGTTCTGTTTTATAGGCACTTAAGAGTCAGCAGCGCTTCTCTTCTAGGAAATTATCTTCAGTGCACAAATTTTAAAATTATAGCTACCCACTCACACTCTCGTTTCAGGGATAAAGACACCACAAGCATTAGAATAATGGGTGTGAAATGCAGACCACAAAAACACCAAGCAGGACTTGGTGGGTGGCCTCCTTTTTAGATGCGGAGGCAAATTAATCCTTTGCTTTAACTTGAAGGATCACGTTTCAATTGATATATATATATATATATATATATATATATATATATATATATATATATATATATAAAGCTCCTCCAAGCCTTACAGCAATCACAGTCCCATCCAGTTCTTCGTGTTTTAAGTCGTCAATATCTTCACGCAGAGGTCTTCATAATAAGCACGAAAGACCCTCCAGGAATCGATAGCATGATAAAAAGGCAGACAGAATAAGTTTTTTTAATGATATGGAGGGGAAAAGAAAGGAAGAGCAAGCAGCTATAAATGTGTGGGACTGCGGGAGTCCCTTGTATGATTCGTATGAAATAGCTTCAGTCGGTCATCTCATTGATAGGCACAGTTTGGCCTTGTCTTCTCCATGTGGACCAGAAAAGGAAGGAAGGGTTGTCATCGATCATGTAAGAACGCCAAGAGATCAAGAAAAGGGTCTGGAGGTCAGGAAGGAAGGATTGTTATCCAAGATTATAAGGATTTTCTTCTGGAAGAGAACAATGATCAGGGAAAGGAATGATCACAAGGCCAGAGAGCCTGGTAATTAATGGATTTTATTGTTTATGTGCCCATGTTGGATCATTGTACACATAAAGGGCTGTAAATGTGAAGAAAATAACGTAAGGTTTCATAATCTTTACATAGAAATTAGCACATCCCTGAAGAGCAGGGAAATGGGTAACTACTTTTCTTGTCTCCCTTCCTTTGCTTACCCAAAAAAAAAAAAAGATATTGATGATTGGCAATACCTTTTTATCTCTCTCTTCCCCTCGTTTTGCAGTAATCCATTCAAATATAATCCAGGTTGAATTGAATGTTAGAGATCATGCTGCTGTGTGTAAGAAATCATTTAGAAAACCTTGTTTTAATCCCGAACTTATACTCAAGAAAACCTCATTCACCGTTAATGAATATTTTAGCATGATAAATTATAATGATTTGACATTGAAGTTGTTCTTTATATCATATTACGACTTAATTAGATATCTTGGATGAAAAAACTTGATGAACACCTGTTAATATATCAGATAAATTTTTTTATTTTTTATTAACAATGAATACATAAAGTAATCTTGTTTAATATCAATTACACTTGAAGTAACATTGATAAAATACAAAAATTAAAAAAAAACGTACTGATGAGGTAATTCATTCATGTTTCTCTGAATCATTGAAGTTGATAATGAGATCACGAACCAGCTCATAGAATAACAATCCGGTGTAGCTTGTCGCAAGCAAGGGAGAGCAGATTAACCATGCTATCTGCTATATCTGTAAAAACGGAATCGAATGTTTTTCCAAAATTACTGGATAATTTTGATTAGAAAAAAAAAATCACTTTGATTCAGTTTCATCGCAATCTCGCATCTCATTCTTACTTGGTTTTTGGGGGAAGGGACAACCATCTTATTTTGTTTATATATATATATTATCTTCAGTCCAGGAGAAACTTTAGTAAATTGACTAACCGTGCAGTTTATTACTTTTTTTTCAATATCATTTGCCTTTTCTGTCCATAACATTTTATCATACTATGCGTTAGACTTGATATCATTTATTCCTACTGCTGATTTTTCATTTGCCGACCATTGTAGTGTTTGAGGCTTGCTGGCTTTTTCTGATGCCAGCGCCGACTCATCTCAAGGGGAAGGCAAGAAGATGTTGTTCAGATTGGATTTGGTGGCAGCCTGCCACCAATTCTACGAGTCACATGAAATTTCCACAGCTCCCACCTTGCAAATTTTTCAGTCTCATTCCTCTGTTGGAGTTGGATTTAAGTGGACCGAATCATTTCCAGTCATTTTTGTGATTCCATGCCCGTTGGAGTACATGTTTAAAAGGCTCTTTTTTATTTTTTTGACCCGTTAAGTAACTAAAGGCCCATTATAAACTAAAGATTTCTCATTTCTAAACTAAAGGCTAGACGAATCCTTAAATCAAAATTTGTCAAAAAAACAAAAACCAGCTAAATGACCTTTGGATTTATTCGGTTTAAAATTTTTTAAAATTAAATCCAAATTGAGTTAAAAAACCATAAAAAAATAAAAAAATTGGGTTGGATGATCCAAACCAACCAAATGCTAGATGGCTTTGTGTCATCGTGAATGGACTCACATGTATATCTATATTTATTTAGTTTTTTTTTAGCCTCATAAAGTTTTACTGTAACTATTTTATTATTCATCCTCTCACGTATCATTATAGATTTTAATAAGAAATTTTTATAAAATTTTAATTTGATTATCAAATTTTTATTTTGCACAATTGAGTCATTTTGAGCTCAAATTAACACCCAATTATATATATATATATATATATATATATATATATATATATTTTGAAGGGAAGGTTAAATTGAAAGACAAAAAATTAAAGTGAAAAGGATGGATCATGATGGATTTGAAATTTATTTGAATAGTTCATTTTAGTTCCCTCATTCTTTTTATTTATTAGGTAACTTGTTCCTTTAGTTTTTAAAATTTTAATTTTGATATCAAACTTCAATTTTTTTTTTTAGTCTTTTTTGGTGGAGGATGGAGATAAGGTCACTAAATTTTAGAGTAGGAAGAAAAAGTTTATGTTGGAGACGATTTTATCCACTAAAATGGTTGATTTTTGTGTTAAATGGTTTTTTTATGATAAGGGAAGTTGAGATTAAGGTTTTTTTTAACCTTGAAAGAACCTAAAAAATAAATCTAAGCTCAAGAATATTTGTTGTTTCAGGTTAATTAGGGGTTATGGGGTAGTTTTTTAAGATTATGAATTAATTTAACAAGATTACAAGTATGTTTCCGATATGTTTTGAGTAAAAAATATTTTAAAATGAGTTTTTCAAGTGAAAAAAAAACAAGAATCATGTTTCTTCGGTCAATTCAATGACTGAAATCTAGTGAATTATAAATGATGCGTGGTTTGTTAATGTTGATATTGTTTTATTAAATAACAAGATGAGTTACATTTCGTTTATCATTTTAATTTAAAAATAAAAAACAAAAGCCCACATGCGAGGCCTGAACTTACAGGCCTACGTGCAAGCCTCTTTTTAGTGGATCAGGCATGATGGTTGTATTTTTTAATTTTAATTTTATTTTTTTATATGTATTTTTCAAAATAACTTCTAATTTTTAATTTTAATTAATATTCATTCAGCCTCTTTTAGCCAAATAAATTTTTCTAGGTTCAGGCCTCGTTTCACGTCCTGATAGGCAAGCTCTTGGAGCTGGTTCTCTAATAAATGATTTTATTAGGATCACATGTTAAGCTATAGCCATTGAAGCCATTAATTGACAGGTCAACTGTGATTAAAACAGGCCACCAATTCTTGACCTCACTTTTTGACAATTCTTTACGACCCTCCTTCATCTTTTATCTCTTGTATGCTAATTTTATATATATATATATATATATATATATATATATATATATATGTGTGTGTGTGTGTGTGTGTGTGTGTGTATGTATGTATATGTATGTATGTATATGTATATGTATGTATGTATGTAGCTATGTATGTATGTAACTATGTAGTGCTGCGGTTTATAAAATTTTCTCAAAAACACCCTAGTTATTAAGGTTATTTTTAAAAAATTAAAGTATAAATTAAAAAAATCATATAAACATCTAATCAAATAAATCGATAATTATATATGTAAATAAATACAAAAAAATATTAAACATAATAAAAAAAAACTGAAAAAACTAAGAAATAAATGTAAACCAAGATATTTAATATCGCAATACATGTAATTTACCTGATTGTGTATAATAAATTTATTTATGAAAATAGATTTGTAGTAAAAGTCGACACACATATAAAATTTATTGAAAAAAATCAAAGGAAAAAAATTATATGCAAGGTTTCACATATTAAAAATATTATTAAAAAATATTTAACAATTTCTTAAAAATGTATATAAAATAAAAAATATATAGATAAATCACACTAATCTCTTAAAAAAATATGTAATACAAAAAACTATAATTAAAAAAAGGAGGCTGAGAATTAAAATAAAAAATAAATTAAAAGTCATAAAAAACTAATTTTAGATCGGTAAATTAAAAATGACTTAATTACCCCTCTTAATTAGGGCATCTAAAATCCTCCTGAAAGGATAAAATCGATATCACAACGCAACAATTCACATTGTAATAACTCAGTGTAATATCTCCACAGAAAAACGGCAACACGTTATATTTTTGTGTTATATATATATATATATATATATATAGCAGTTTGCATCATGCGTAAACTCACTGTTCGGACACTGGGCATTATACTGTTTTCTGTAATAAATGAAAACTTTCTTGATAATTCAGGGTGGGAAGCAGGGATGAGTAAAAAAATTAAAAAATTATTTAAATTAAAAGAATTAAAAAATTAATTAAAAAAACTGAACCGTAAAAAAAACTGATTAAACCAATTAAAATTTTTTTTAAAAATTGACCGGTTTAGTTTCGGTTTTATAAGTTTGAAACTGAAAAAACCGAATTAAACTCAAATCAGAAAAAATCGAGTCAGGCTAGTTTGAATCAGTTTTTATTCTAAAAATTAAATCGAATAAAAATCAGTCGGTTTAAACCAGTTTTAATTTTTTTTAAATTCGATTAAATTATTTTATTTTAATATAAAAATGGAATAAAAAATAATCATTCCCTAGATAAAAGTCATAGTCCTGGCCCTTTGCTGAAGAGAGAACGGTCTACTCTGGAAGGGAGAGGACTGATTCAGTTAAGTGATATCATGATCGTGCATTTATTGTCAAAAGAAAGGGTAGCTTTCTTTCAATTTATGGCATCCAGAAGAGAATTCATGCATGCAATGCATTTGGAGAAGCTAATAATTTACGGCATTCACTACCCTTTCTCATTTATTGCAACTGCCGCCCGTTGACAATTTCCACATTTCATATCTATTCATTCTATAAATATTACCGTGAAAAAAAAGAAAGGAATCAAGGAGTAATCTATCTTTTCCAATGACATCAGCCCGACATTTTAATTCTTTAATGAATTTCCAGTTGTAATTATTGGATTGGTCGTATAGAAGAACGGGCAAAGAAGAACCTTAAATCTGAACAGTGTCTTACTCGAAACAAGACATGGCATGCAGTGTCATCGTCATGTCTGCTTTAACAGGCGACAAGTCATGTAAAGTAAAAAACAATACCGTGTTCGTATAAACATTTTTTGCAAGCATACCACCACACAAATTTTCCACATTTCCCACATTTTCCCTAACTTTCCCGGGAAAAAGGTCAAAAAAAGAGAGAGCAGTGCTGTCGAGAATCTGTCCAACTCATTCCCTCCCTCCCTTCGAAACTTCCATTTTTATTGGGAACCACAGATTCTTAGATTTTAAACAAACCCCACCACTTAGTTTCTTTTAATTGTCCTCTTTTTCTGTCTTATTTCCTGTTTGTTTCTAAAGCAAGAAAAATGTTAAATGTTTTATACTGCAATAGAAACCTCAAAGTTCTCCCAAAAAGTATAATAATAAGCTTCAAAACTAGAAGTCTCGTCGTGTATTGTCTTGGTTTGGTCACTATTCCATGATTCTGATATTTGGTTTGTCTTGAAGTAAGTGGTTCCAAGGCTTTTGTTTGTTGTCTTTGATGTTGCTGAGGCTTGTTTAGGGCATTTTTTCTGGGGTGAGCTTGTTTTATGGTGTTTTGGTTTCTGGGTTTTAGTTTTTGAGGCTTAATAATGGCTGAAGGGTCAACCAAAGCTCGGTTAGTTCGTTGTCCGAAGTGTGAAGATCTCTTACCAGAGCTTCCTGACTACTCTGTGTACCAGTGTGGTGGTTGTGATGCTGCTCTTCGAGGTTAGTTTTGCTTTACTCTCCATCTGTCTTGATTTTGGTTTTGTTCGTTTTCTCCTCTTTGTTTGGTTGGTGAGAAATCAAAGGAAAGTTTGGGTTTTTGTAACTTCCATCGTGTTCCAACCTGTGAACAATAGCTTCAAAGTTTCAATTTTTGTAAGGTTTTCTCCCTTGGGGTACTTTTTTTTAATGAAAGTAGGTGATTAAAAGGTCGATTTTTGGTGAAAAAGGGAGTTTGAATCGTTTTTTCTTGTTTTTATTCATGACACAGCAAAGAAGAAAGTGACTGTTAATGGTGGGATAATGGAGAAGTCTGGAATGGAGAGGGATGAAGAGGGTTTTGGGATATTCGAGAGATTATCTGAGAAAGAAGGTGGTAAGGTAGGTAATGCATCTGAGACAGGGAGGGAGAGTGATGGGATTATAAACAAAAGGAGAAAAGCAAGAATCTTTAACGAAAGAACTGTGAATTTTGTTTATAGTCCTCTGTCGGAAGCAGAGAATAAAGAGGCTTTGGCTGCTAATAGCAACACAAATGTGAAGGAACAGGAAATGGGTTATCAAAGTGATGCGGATAAAGAAAAACCTATGAAGCACCTGATTGATGATAGGATTTGCGGAGATAGTAATAACATGAACATGAATAGATGTGAGTCAGTTGATTCAAGTAGAGAGAAAGATATTCGAGAAACTCCAGCACAATTTAAGAGTTCTGCTGAGTTTTTGAGGCCAGCAAGGGTGATGGATCAATGGGTTTCAGATACAGAGGGTTTATGGGGAAGGAATCTCGGAACGTCTGTCAAACGAAGTAAATTTCCAGATTTTGCTTATCCTGGTGAGGGACCTTCAAACTGTCGTTTGAGTTCCTCTCCTTATGAATCCAGGCAGCCAGTGAAGAATTATTACATTCCTGACAAAATTGCGTATTTAGAACAGGATCGAGCTGAGCTTCTTAGGAAGTTGGATGGGTTGCAAGAGCAACTCAGGCAATCTTGTTCTGTTGGTGTGAAACAGAGGGAAAGGATTCCTATGGGCAGCAAAATAGCTCCTCCTGATCATTACCACGGTCGTGATGCTTACAATAGCTCGATGCATCCCTTGCCTACTGATAACCATGTTGCTAATCTCCCTTATTTCAAGCACTATGGCCGTGGACCTGCTCCCTATATGAGCAGTGATGGCATGGATATGCAGAACTCATACATTCCATCAAAGCATTCTGCAAATGAAATGCCAGGTTATGCGGATCTATACCAGCAACAAACTCCCAGGATGCGTACCCATCAACCACCCCAACAATACTTGCATCAACCACTTCGTGGCAACTTTGCAGGGCAATATGTTGATTACAGTCATGAACCTCTCGTATCGTATCCCCATGAAAGCTTGCATCACAGACCTGCGTGCTCCTGTTTTCATTGCTACAACAAGAACTGGCGTATTCCTTCACAAGCCTCACCCATTACTCCTGGCAATATAAAATTCCCAATGACCTCAACTGAAACCAATTTCAATCACCATGTAAATCCAGTAACATATGGTCCTCCTTTTCACCATCCTCAAGCAAATCCCCCTGCATTGAGTTCACGGGATCCACATTCACATCTAACATGGCCAATTGATGTTGAATCAGATATGGATGGCTTTCCCCAGAGTCGTCCTAGAAGGGTGGTGATAGCCCGTGGAAACGAACAGCTTTGCTGTCCCGTAGCTGGTGGGGCCCCATTAGTAAGTTGTTATGAGTGCTTTGAGTTACTGAAACTGCCTAGAAAACTTAAAGCAAGGGGGAAGAACCTACGAAAGCTGCGATGTGGTGCATGCTCAGCACTTATCTTGCTTGAAATAGAAAACAAGAGGCTGATTATTTCTGTTCCTGCAGAAAGCAAGCAAGTATTGGTCGGGGCTGACAGTGCCTCACATGAGGTGTCTAAAGAAGTCTTCTTAAATTCTGATGGCTGTTTGAATGCTGTTGGTACAAATTGCTCTGATGATTTTGATAATCCTGGGTATGACTTCCAGTCGGTAGATTTCAAAGATGTATTATCAGAAGAACAGAAGCTAAACCCAAGCAAATGTGAGAAAGGGCATGGCTTTACTTTGTCATCTTCTATTATTTCTGAGGAAGAGGAGAACCTGGATAACATGGTTGTTCAGAGAGATTTTTCTTATGCTGCTGAGCTGGACATAAAAGATAAAGTGCCTTCAACATTTCAAAGCTCACCTGCCCAAGATCATTCTGGTGATGTCTTATCTAGTCATGCAGGAAACAAATGTGATAAAGGAAAGAGGGTTGGATGGACGGAACAGGAGAATGTAATATTTGAGAAGAGTATTTCTCGGCAGAGCTCTGTGAAAGATGTCTCAATGGCAACTGAAGTGGAAGTTCCTTTCAATGAGTATCTAGATACCAGTGTATCTCAAGACTCTGTGAAGTTAAGCAAAGAAGAAGATCGGTTGAGGAGCAACAAGAGGACTGAACCATTCTTGGTGGGTTTTATTAAAAAGAGCTTCAGGGATTTCTCAAGATCTAATCAACACATGCATAATGAAAAACCCAACGTTTTAATTAACGGGAAACCTATTCCAGATAGCCTGGTCAAAAGGGCTGAAAAGCTCGCCGGGCCAATTCAGCCTGGAGATTACTGGTTAGTATTTGCTTTCTGTTGCATCTTGTTTGTTGCGTTACTTGTACATGCAACATAGTGCTCGTAAACTGTAAATGATGCCACCCTGCTGACAGCAAAACATTAGTGTTGTCTAGTAATAGTTAGATATCTGTGTTTCCCTTATAGTATACTACAAAATGGCTCATGAGTGATGGCTAAGACATAAAAATAAAATGAAGAGGGAAAGAGTACCATTTTTTCTATGCTTACATATTTACAGCACCTCTATAATCCAAAATTGGTAGCTGGGTAAATTATCATGTAAAAGATGTTGAGGATTTTTCTTTACAATAGAGCCAAGTAGTTTCTGTTTGTTCATGTCTTTCTTCTTGTCAAAGCATGAATATGAGAGATTAAATGGCCTTTGTTTTTCATACTCAAAATACTAACATTTGCCCTGAATCTGCCTTTACCAGGTATGACGTTCGAGCTGGATTTTGGGGTGTGATTGGACATCCTTGCCTTGGCATTATTCCTGTGAGATCAAGATATCATTGGTTTGGATATTTCTTCTTTTGATGACAACTTTAATATTTCCGCATGACTGTCTTTGCTCTCTTGCAGCCTTCCATTGAAGAATTTAATTATCCCATGCCGGAAAATTGTGCTGCTGGTAACACAAGTGTCTTTGTTAATGGGAGAGAGCTGCATCAGAAAGATCTTGACCTACTTTCCAGTAGAGGACTGCCAATCACGAGAGAGAAGTTCTACATCGTCGAAATTTCCGGGAGAGTTTTTGACGAGGATACTGACGAAGAGCTAGATAGCCTTGGCAGACTTGCCCCAACGTAAGTTCCTCTTTTACCACAACTGCTTACTAAAGACTTATACAAAGCTCTATAGTATGTTGATGTTTAGTTTATCATAATTTAAAACATAATATATTTAAGGAAAGCTGAAATTTCATATAAATTTAAATCTATAAGCATGTAAAATAAAATTTATGGCAAACATGCTTTTAATATAAATATAATAATAGAATTCTAGAATGCATGTTAAATATGTATTCAAACTTGCAATTAATATCAAATCAAAGTTTTAACATGTATACTAATAATAGAAATATCTATGTTTAAATTAAAAATAAAATAGGATATTTACTTTTTGAATCACTTTAAAGTAATAAAACTTTTGTTATTGTCAATGATGAATTCTTTCTCCTTAAGGCTTTATTATTCCTCACTTTGTCTTCAAAGATTTCAACAACACCATTTTAATTTAAATGTACTTCCAAATAAGATCTTTGATCCAAAGTAAAATGAAAACAAAGCATAAAAAGAGAAGTACAACGCTATAAAAATATAGAAAAAACTTGTGTAAAACTCTTCAAAGCTCAAGAATTAATTCTCACCATTACAATAAACCTAAACTCATCTCGAGCACAAGTCGGGCCAGCATGCGTGTTGGTTTAAGTCTAAAGCTCACTTTTCTTAGGACCTTTTTTATTTAAAAGCTTGGGTGCCTTTTAGGTATAATTTTAGCTTCCAACTTTTTACTTTATAAACACCAAGAGAGTTTTTTTTTTTTTTGGTAACTGTGGGTGTCTGAGCCATCTTACGTGCACGTCAGCTAATCTCCCGAGACCCTAAAGTTAACGACCATGTAAGCTTTCAGTGACCCTGAGGTTTGTGACATTCAAACTGGTGACCTCTAGAGGGTTTTGTTTCTTTTCTATGTGGGATAAATTTTCTTTGAGAGATAAAGTTCTTTTAAAGAGTTTTTAGTTTCACCAAAGCATCTCAATCAATGATTCTTTGAGATTTATTTCTTATTCACCCATAATTTGTTTAAATCATATTAATGTTATATTTTAAAGAGTTTATGTTGGGATTAAATTTTAACAAAGTTTTAACCTGAAAAGTGAGTGAAGCTCACTTTTATTTTGGCGTAAAATGTAATGTTTTAATAAATTTTCCAACACGGTAGAAACATAAACAGTTTGTTCTGTAACCAGTATAATGGATATCACACTCTAAATGATTCGATATCATATGGACAATATGATAAAGTCAAGTTTAAAAAATGTCACTCCTAAAAGTTGGCCCAAAATTTGTGATTCTTGTAAATAAAAAGCAATTAATTAAAACCAGTCACAAGAAGATTCTGAAACATATATGTCAATCAAATTTGCCCGCCTCTTCTCTTCAAGGTCTTGCCATTGTGGTTATCTGGAGAATTTTGATCATGAATGCCATCGCTTATGTTCGCATCATGTGCCTGGACTGTCAAAAGGAAGAGAAGGAACATATTGTGAAATCTGTTGCTTTGTTCTATATGAACAAAATATCAACTCAAGTATGTCTGAAAACTGAAGGAAGGAAAATTTTCGTTGATTTTCTTGTAGTTGACACTGCTTGGTTTTCGTTTCTGCCTTGCCTTGATCAATATGCATAAAATCACCATCAAAAGGGCCATGGCCTGAAATGTTGGAAGTGTAGAATACTTCTTGTTTGGCAGCTCACGCTTTTTACTAATTACATTTGCTAGCTTTCAGGAGACTAGATCTCAATGTATATTGATGCAAACTGATTGCTGACTGTTTTGAACAGAGTTGAGAAGGCTAAACGTGGCTTTGGCATGAAGGTTCCAAGGAAGCTTTGTAATCAAGGACCTTGATCACAGTTGGGGATTATGAGGTCATCAACCCTACATTATTTTCAGGTGTGTTGTTTTGTTGATATCCTGAGTTGTCTTTGTCCTTGCAATGTCAAATTCATCCCAATGTCTACACGCAACATGGTATTCATGAAGTCTTCTTGTACGTCCTTGTATGTAAAGTTGGATGCCTTTCTGTTTATTGTCAATGGTTAGGAATGCAAGTTATTCAGAAAAACAGGCTACAGGGTTTAATCTAATGATCATTAAATACTTGAATAGTTCCTTTCAGAAGTTAATGTATGATTAGCAGGCAGATTAGGGCATAGGCAGACTTTATGTCCCTGTAGGAAGGTGGCCCATCATTTGTCACCTGAAAAGTGAAAACAATGCTGCTACGATAGGACTAATAAAATACTTGCTACTGTAATGCTTTTAATAAGATTTTGAGGATTCTTTACACAGTAACCACTTGATGCTTTTGGCTTTAAAATCATATGCTGCTTTATTTGGATAATTAGCACAGGAAAAGAAGAAGAAGAGGTAAGTAACACAGGATGGAAAGATTATAACACAGTTTATGTTTGAGGATGTGGTGGTTCATAAGAGTTATAATAATATCTTGTTTTAGAATCATGAAATTAATTATAATTTTATTGTGATTCTAAAAGGCAATATTATGGTAATGTTACACTTTAGAACCATGATATATGATTAAATATTGTGGTTCCTTAACCGAGATATTTATTACCAAATCATTTTGAGAAACAACTAAATATTTTAGAAAACAAGTTGGACAGTAGCCAAAATAATCTAATCGTTTTGAGAAATGATCGGATTGTTTTGGCTACTGTTTAATTTTGAAAAATTTGTGTTTTGAGCCTGAAAAAGTTCATAAAATTAGTTTTTGTTAATTTGAAATTTAATTTACTTTATTATTTTGGAAAGCTAAAAATATTATAATTTTAACAAAATTTGAATAAAGTTTTCTCTATATGTTGCGATGTCGCGGTCACACAAATTAATTACCCTAACTTCAAACACAACACACAAGATAGTATAGAGCAAGCAAGGGGTCGATCCTACAAGGAAGATTCAAGTTAGATTTTTATGCTAGATGATATGCAATTTAGGGGGGTTTGGACGTTATCTAGGATAAAGCAAAAGAAAACAGAAAACTATCAAACAAAATTTAATAAAATCAGAAAATTATCAAGAGAACAAACCTTGGTTGCAAGCACACATCCACCAACAAAAATTAGAACCGATCCTTGAAACGAAACTTCAATTTATATTCTGAATTTTTATCTTTTTTTAACGTTGATTAATTAACGGATCCGCCGTATAACTAACCCTAACCAACAAATAATAACAATGTCCGCATTAATGATTTAGTTCAATGGCAGCCCTAAGAACTAGATAAATTGATTGATCTCTTGACAACCAAGTTGTCTACAACTTGTGTTTCTTTGTTTGAGTGTTCTCCCTAAGTTTAATAACGTAGTTCCGCCATAATTATCAAGCTTAGTTGCTTCACAAGTTTATATATCACAACTCCGGTTTTGATATCAAACTTAGCAATAAATTGTTCACAATAATAACTTAGAGTCCGCTCTAGCAATTATCAACAATAATCATAGAAAATATGCATAGGAAAACAATCATACTCATTCATAATATAAACTGAAAATCAAAGGAAGAATAAATCTCACGGTTCTTGAAATCCGAAGGTTTGTTGTGTCCTTGCAACCAAGAAAACGAGCTTAGCCTTGCATATCTATGGAACAACTACTCTTAAAGATAGAAGAAAGCATTATTTCTAGTTTGTAGAGAGGATAATTTGTGTTTCTTCACTTCTGGCTGTTGCCCCCTTTCTGCCCTCTTGCCCTTCTTTCTTTCTTTTTATATGCTAAGAAACCCTAGTTCCTATTTTACAAAATAGTCCTCCCTTAAGTTGACAGTTTACATTTAAGTACTTCAACAACTATTTTTCTAAAAAGGAGAAATAGCCTTGCATTAAATCTTCAAGCTTTGACTCAGAGGAGCTAAATTGCTGAAATAAAAACTTGGACGCCGGTTTAGATACTTCGAAACGTAATTTGGATATGTTCCTTCACGAAACCTGTTTGTTGGCAGAATTCAGCTGTCATCTTTGAAAAATCATCTCCCTCATATGACATCGTTTTTGGCTAAAATTTTGAGCGTTTATAGGAATTTTAGTCAGGAATCCAACAAAGTTTGCATCAATTGGACTTCTGTAGCTCCAGATATTCAAGTCGGAATGACCGAAGGTCAACATTGGCAGATTGCGAGATTTGACTTTGAAAGCTGCGATTTTCATGATCTTCCTTATTTTATTTTCTTGCCTTAGATGTGCAGAAAGGTATGGATGTTAGCGTTTTAGTGCTACTGGAATCACTTCATTTCGACCTCTATAACTCACACTCTGCACAAAACATCGATTGAACATCAAATTTGCCAGTTACCTCCAATTTACTCTATTTTGCATCTTTCATCCAAAAGTATATTCAAAACATAAAACAAAGAATTTCAAGATATTTTATAGATATAACATAGGTAAAACATTAGTTAAATATTGGTGAAACTATCGAATAATATGGTTGCATCACTATATATGAACTATACCTAAAATTTCATCTCGCTTAAAAAGACCTGCAAAAAACACAACAATCAACAAATTCTCACATTTCATAACCACAAGTAGCCCCATGAATAAAAAAAACATATATATATATATATATATATATATATTTTAAATGAATAAAAAAATTATTCAATAATACATATTCAAGTAATCCTAAATATAGAAATATAAAACATCTATCTATCTACGTCTACATTGTCTACTGGTACCACGATTGGATCTAGCTCCTACACCTGCTTGAGTGACCTTGTTCTCTGCCATAACATCATCAATAGTTAACCGCTCTCCAAAGTTATTGAGTCCAGTACGGTAAACATTTAACCACGGGGATGCAATGGTGTGAACTTTGTTTTCTTTGTTAGTATTATGGAGATAATATACAGACTCTCGACCCTTCTCTAGTATAAAACCAACCTAACATTAATAAAACATTAAAGTTAAATTAAAAGATCAATACATAGAACCCAACGTTTAACATTTCATAATCATGAAAAGATTTGATACTTACGAGATTTTGAATTTGCTAGACATATTGCCCCTACCGTATGTATCCAGGTGGTGGAATTGCTCGAGATCCAGAGTAATAACCCGACGTGTGATACTCATGTATCAAATCATATACTCCTTATCTATAATAACGAGATGCATCTATGTAAATATCTCATTCCTTTGTGTATCCCACTATGATACATAAGTTCCATGTTGACTTAACTAGTTGTAATCATCATTTCTACCCTGATGAGTTATGGTGTGCAATGCATTACTAGTGTCGATGTCGATTAGAATGTGTTGTCTGTAGCCAAACTGCTGCATTACCCAGTTTGAGCAATGTAGCTCGAACATCTTAAAAAATATTAGTAGAACCATTAATGTCCACCCTGCTATTGCAAACTGCCAGAGCAATTGTTAATCTGTCATCCGAGTAAGGTGTCCATATGACTTGTAGAATATAAATTTTTTAAATATTAACAACAATAATTTGATAGTTTGGACATTCATAGAAGGCAATCGAGGTAACTAAGGTCTGCCCATATGAAGATGTTCTGACGACTATAATTGTTATTCAATAAAAAAAACCTTTTGAATAAGTTGTGTTAACAACAAACATTTAAAGTCTTAGATAATATTTCTCGCATCATACTTGTAGGATTAGCAAACATCCCCTCGACTTCTTTGCTCTCTTCATGCATGCAAGACATAGATGTCTGTACAAGCATGCAAGACAACTGATCTCCAACTATATGTGGGGATGACGTCAAGATCTTTCAGTAGCGTCAGGTAAATTAAATGCATACATCTTAAGTTGTCGTGTTTTTGAAATGCGACATTTACTAAATGTCGTGCTTCTCAAATATAACATCTATTTTGTTGTTTTTTAGAAGTGTGACACTGTTAAAATGTTATTTTACTAAATTTTTTTTTCAAACGGTGCTATTTGGCCAGATTATTACATTTACTGTGCTAATTTTTTTAATAAAGAAACGCTTTATTTCACCCACTGTGATATATGGATGAGCATATTATTCTTTAATCCTTAGGTTTTAAATCTGATCATAGCTTAGTCCTCCATTTTTTAGAATTTATAACTTAGTCTTTTGACTCTCTTACTTGTTGACTGTGAGTCCCTAATGCCTGCCTGACTTTTAGAGACCATTGTTTTATTAAAACGTCTTATCTTTCTTAACCCTCTACTCCGTTGGTTTCTCTTTAAGAAATTAAAAGTATTAAAGGGCACATTTTGAATTTATATATATATATATATATATATATATATATATATATATATATATATATATAACAAGAAGAGTCAAATAAAAGGGACCAAGTTATAATAGTATTTAAAACCAATGGACTTGGGAATAATTTATTCTATCTGGATTGTTTGTTTCGCTGTCTTCCCACCGCCAAAATTGCCCCAGTGAGAAGCTGGAGGGTGGGGTGGTGGGCCCATTACCATACTCTATAATATTACTGTGAACCTCAATTTACAGAAACACCAAAGTCGCAAAGTGTTCCTCTTCTGTTGGCTTTGGTGATTTACTTGAACTTTAGGGTAAATCTACATCCTTTGCGGCGACATAAATTCTTTGTAGCAGGAAACTCTCCTATTCTATTCAGATGAAAGCTTAGCAGGAGACCGGTCTCATTCTTACGTAGTCAGAGGTGACTGGGGTCTGTTAATAATTATTTTTTATTTAGAAATACATTAAAATAATATTATATTTTTTTAAAAAATAATTTTTAATATTCACGCATCGTAGCAGTAAAAAAAAATGTACAAAAATTTAATTTAAATAAAAAATTAATTAATTTTAATAAAATATCATTTAAAACACAAATACAAGCAATGTAGATTGCTGTTTCGTTTTTAAAAAAATTGGACCCCTACGCCCACTTTCCCATAATAATTACTTCTCTATTTAAGAAAAAGAATCATTATCTACCGCACCTTTCCAATCATTAACTATTTTATTCACAATTCATTCACAATTATTACACAATCACTTTCTATGTGGGCTTCAAATTTTGATTTTATTAAAAAAAAAAGAAAAAAAAAAGAGAGAGACCTAACCAGTGACCATAGTTGTCGTTAACGCCACGCCCCACTTCTCTCAAGACAAAAAGAAATTGTTTTCACTTGCCGGTCGCCGCACTTGGAATGATAATATAACCCTTTTAGAGAATGCGCGAGGTTACAGGCCACTGTTGAATTATTTTTTTTAATGTCACAAAAAAAATATTCCGGACATCCATAAATGATGTTAGGATTTTTTTTTTTGAAAAATATGTATTCTTTTATTCTTTGTTATAATTTTTTTCTGAAATACTTTTTTTAATTTACTTTTTTATTCAATATTATTAGGATTTTCTAGTTTTTTTTTTTATATATAAAGAGTTGTAATATTATTTTGTCAAGTAAAAATATAAATGAATAAAAATTAAATATTTTAGTTGTCTACTCTTACTTGTAGTGTTTTTGATATTTGAGAATTTTGACTTATAACAAACTCCTTTATTATTCGCTATTGTTTATATCAATTGCTATTATAGTCCAATGATCTTTGTTGATTATTTTGTTTTGTCATATGCTTTAGATTAATCATTATTGAAAGAGGTTCTAAAACATGATGTGCTTGTGTTGAAGGGGATGAAGAGGTTCCTTGTTGAAAAAAATGCCTCCATGAACTAGAGTGCTATATTAAAATAACATGATGTGCTTGTGTTGAAGGGGATGATGAGGTTCTCTATTGAGAAAAAAATACATTCATGAACTGGTGTGTTATTTTCATATATGAAAATTATTATCATTCAAAATCCTGGTGGTGAGATTCATGTTGGGGTGACTTATATGAAGGAGTTGTGTTAGGGACCCATGATGAGTTGGCTTACACGAAGGTGTTAGGGATCCACCATGGTATAACTTACATACAAAAATGATATTTTTGATGGAGTAAAACTTTTAACTGAAGACTGAATACAAGGACGAGTTTCTTTCCACCTGGGAGACTAATGCAAGAGCTTTTTTTATGAAAATATATTTTTTCCTATTCTTTATTATGATGTTTTTTTAGTTTTTTTTTTCATAGTAAAAGGGAATCTCTTTCCTCCTTTATTTTTTCTTATTCACTATTATAAGAGTTTTCTAGTTGTTTCTACATTAAAATTGCAATACCTTTTTGGTAAGTGAAAACATGAATGAATAAAAATTAAATATTTTTGTTGTATTCCTATACTTATGGTATCTTTGATATTTGAAGATTTTGACCGGTAACAAATCCTTTATACTCCGTTCCCGTTTGAATCAAGAACTATTTGACATTATTATTAAACCCAACTGGTTAAAAAAAAATGTAAGGATATAATTGAGAAAAAAAGATAAAATTGATAAAAAAAAATATTTTTTTACCCAACTTCTTACCTACCTTGGGTTTAAAATTAAATTATATAGGAGTTGTCATGATATGATTCAGTCAGCTTGGTTGATTCATGAATAACTTGATCAATTGATAAAAAAAATTCGAGGATAAAACCGAGAAAAAAAATAAAATTGATATAAAAAACCTCTGGATTTAACTAGTTGTTTAGGTCGAGTTTAAAATTAAATATTGTGTAAGTTGTTTTAAAATGATTCAATTAAGTTAACCAGTTAAAAAATAACTTAAATGACTGTTAAAAAGAGTATGAGAATGAAATTAGAAAAAAGAACTAAAAGAAAAAAAGAAAATGAAAAAAGAAACACAAGAAGTAATACTTTGCTCATTCATTATCATAATAAATACGAATATTAGTATGAGAAAAAAAAAGTTCTATTTTTTTGTTTTGAAAACACTATTTTGTATACAAATTATTTGCTTAATATCTTTTTTAGAAAAAAAAAACGCAGATTTTGTGTGCTTAAATTGATTTTCTTTTGTAACTTGAAGTACCCATCACTTTAATCAAATTTATTTATTTTTTGATAACTGAATTCAGTATTTTTTTTTATAAGTAAAAGAACAATAAGTAAAGTATTATGACTGTCCAAGTGTCCATAATAAAATTATTGAGGAAAAAGAAGAAGAAAATAAGTGAAATTATAAGGAAAATAATAAACAACTGCCAGCTGACAACCCCCTCTTCTGGTTTTAACCTTCTTTGTAGTTTGTACCAATCTTGTCTTTTCCCTCAATTAACTTTGCTTACGTTATAAAAAACAGTCTTCAATGTCTGTCACTTACTTTTAGTTTATCCACTTCACCGTCTTCTTCTTCTTGAATACTTGTATTACTGCCTGACACTTCCATTACTAAAGCTCGAGATCTTGATCATATCAAGGGAGCTTTAGAAGAAGCAACAAAGATCAAAGCAGAGTAGCAAAAGCAAGCAAATGAAGTTAATTTGGAGGCTAAAGTCTCTTAATAAGTACAGCAATTGGATATTTAAGCTAGCAATTGCAGTTCTCTTGTTGGGTTTTGCTTTTAGATTCTTTTTCTATCAATCTTCAAGTTTTGAACCAAATATAGAAACCCCGTTTGTTGATGGCACTGAATTGTCAAAGGAACCTGTTCCTTCTGTTGAGATTCCAAAACCACCACCGCCTGTTGCTGTTGATATTCCAAAGCCACCTGCTTCCGTGAATACTTCAGAGACTTCTCTATCTTCCGGTGTACAAGAACACGAAGACGAGACACCTCAAGAAGGTAACAAATTTGGGTTGTTTTGTTCTCGTATATCTTATCTTTTGCCGTTTTTTTCACGCAATGTACATGAAAATTAGATAAGCTGGGAGTAAAGAGACTATGCTTTTGAGAAAGTTATTCATCATTGAGTGTACTATGAGATCCAAGCACAGAAAAAAGTTTTTGTGATTAGCAAGATTGAAACTTTTGGTGGGTTTTGTCAGGGTTCGGTTGTTACTATACAAATTATTGGAAATAATTATGGGTGCTTTCGTCTAGTATTGCATGGTTAATTGCTCTTTTTTGTTCAATTGAGTGCTCATTGGTGTTGTTCTAGCTGGGTGTTTGACAAATGAATCTATTAGTATCTATTTTGAAGATTAATGCCCCTTTACTTTCCATAAAATCTCTCACCACAGATTTTATTGAGACTGAGCTTTGGTTTTACAGAACTTAATGATGGAAAGTGTGATCTTTTCACTGGGGATTGGATTCCCAATTCATCCGGACCAATGTACACAAATGCCACTTGCTCCTTGATTGAAGGTCATCAGAATTGTATGAGGAATGGACGACCAGATTCAGGCTATCTATTCTGGAGGTGGAATCCGCGAGACTGTGAGTTACCTCCATTTGATGCTCAAAGGTTTCTTGAGGTGATGAGGAATAAAAGATGGGCATTGATTGGTGATTCAATATCCCGCAACCATGTGCAGTCGTTGCTATGCATTCTCTCAACAGTAAGTTTTGGGGTTGGTTAAGCACTTTGAAGTTTGAACCTTGGCTTTGGACAGTTGAACCACATTTCACATTTTTCCTTGCTGCGCCTTTCTGATTTACTAGAATATTTATATAGAGTAGAATAAACATGTAGTTAACCAAAACAGAATTGACACAAATAAACTGTTTTAGTTTCAGTGTTTTAAATCCTAATGAAATCTTTATGCTATGGTTTTGCTGAATTCTGTTTCAGTTTGGACAGTTTTTTAGGGACATTCAAATCCTTGTTTTTCCCAAGTAATTTGTTCTCATTAATTTCTCATTAGTATGTGGCCTTTCCTAAAAATCTCTTATATCATTGATCTTGGTGTCAACAATTGATCTCCTCTCTGGGCTGCTGTTATATCTTGTATTTGGGTATTTGGTAGCTTTTTCATTGCCTGACATTATCTTTTTTTTGCTCTGTAATTGAGTACCATTGATTCTTCACCTTCATTCTTTTATGAATGCTATTGAAATTATTAAATAGATAGGCATTTATCATGAGTGTTTCTGCATGTCCCATACTCTCTTTGACTCTCGGTGGTTTGTATATGTGTGTATTCATTATGTTATCATGCTCTGTCACTGGATTCTGGCTTGTTCAGTGAATTTAACTAGATTATTATAGTGCTTCACCAGCCAAATCATAATGAACCCAGCGCTTTTTTTGTTAGCTCATGAGGTTGTTTTACTAACTAGTGCACGCATAATTTACTCTGCTTCATGTTAGTTTTTTTATACCGTGTAGTTATAAATTATAATGCTTCTGCAAATTGCATGATATACCACTTGAAAGTTATCCCAAGAATTTGACGCACACATACACATGGGCCTTAAAATGTTGGCTGGTCAATGGAGAAACATTTCATCACTTTTCCAAGGTGAATGTTAATCAGAATTGATTTCCTAGTTAGACATGTCCAAAATGTACTAGGAGTGTGCAGTCTTCTTGGAAGATGCTTGGAGTTTCCTCTAGTCATTAGAACTCTTGTCTATCCGAACACTTCAAAAGTTTCTGTCACAATATGGTGGTGCTCAAAATATAAATTTCCCTGAATTGTTTCTTGCCTTTTTCAGTCATCACAACACATTTACGCTCGACAACCATTTTTACTATGAAATCTACCAATACTCAGCACCTCCACCGCTGTACTGCACTCTTGAGAGGCAGGATGCTTTACTTTGTCACTATTACTGTCACCTAAAATGTTCCTTTTGCTAAAGTAATAAGAGCATGCTATGCTATGTGAACTTTTGTTGAATGAGGGAACCATAAGTGTACCAATTCTTTTGGTGATTGTAGTCATCAAAGAGAGGCAAAGGGAATTATAAAGCTTATTAGATTGAACTATATGGTCCTGCAGGTTGAACAAGCAGTTGAAGTTTACCACGATGAGGAGTACAAATCCAAAAGATGGCACTTTCCTTCCCACAACTTTACCATGTCAAACATCTGGTCTCCTTTCCTTGTAAAAGCTGCCATCTTTGAAGATAATAATGGTGTTTCATCATCTGAAGTTCAGTTGCAGCTTGACAAACTTGATACGAACTGGACAAATCTCTACCAGAGCTTTGACTACATGATAATCTCTACTGGAAAATGGTTCCTCAAAGCTGCTATCTACCATGAGAATGACACAGAGGTGGGCTGTCATATATGTCCTGGAAAGAACCTGACAGAGAAGGGATTTGTCTTTGCTTATGAGAAAGCCCTGAGATATGCAATGAACTTCATTGCAACATCCAAACACAAGGGATTGATCTTTTTCAGGACATCCACACCGGATCATTTTGAGAATGGAGAATGGCACAATGGAGGGAATTGTACGAAAACAACACCAGCTAAAGAAGGTGAGATTGAATTGAAGGACTTGAACAAGATTCTGCGTGCTGTTGAATTAGCTGAGTTTGAGAAGGCATCTGTGAAAGCTGCTGAAAATGGGGTAAATCTTAAACTCCTCGATTTCACAAATCTTTTGTTATCAAGACCTGATGGCCATCCGGGTCCATACAGGCAGTTTCATCCATTTGCGCAGGACAAAAATGCGAAAGTTCAGAATGATTGTTTACATTGGTGTTTACCTGGGCCTATTGACTACTGGAATGATGTGATAATGGAGATGGCTGTAAATGGTTGAGAAGATTAGCTAGGAGTAGATGATTAAAACCTACCATATTCTTCTACATTATTTTTGTTTATGTGAGCATTGGGAGCTTGTGTATATGTGGTGGTACATGGTCTTCATTGTCAATTACATTTGTCACATATCTGGCTTTACCTGGAGTTCATCAACCATTCAGCCAGCAGATTTTTTCAGCTATTGAGACTGCAGAGAAGGAGATAGTGAAGAAGGAGATAGTCAAGCTTAATTTTAGTCCATGTTGTTTGTTTCTATAATCTTTCAGATTTATTCACCATTGCTTCATATAAGATTTCCACTTCTTGATATTCGATCAAGGGTCTCCTTCCTTTATATATATAATTTTTGTTTATTATATGGCAGTCAAGTGCTGTCTTCCTGTCGGTGCACGTGATCCAATCACTTGGAAGTAAAATTAAGGGACTAAGATTAACTATTTGAAAGTTGAAGTATTGAACTAAATATGATGTCAAATGTTATACGTAGCAAACTCGCGTGCCCTATAAATTATCCGGTAACTTTGACCAATTGTGGTTTAATTTTTTGTGAATTCATTTAAGTTGTTTTTTATTATTAAAGAAAAAAATGGTTTATTAGAGATAATTCTCTACTTAAATAATATAGTTCTGACTTCTAACTTTTAATCAAAACTGTACTATACTTTTGGTTAAAACTTAAAGTTCAAATTTTTTACTTTTAATTTAACGATTCTAGTTCATGTCATCTTCTTTCTTGAAGAAATTACTTTGAGTAGTTTTTTATATAAATTTTGAATTTCAATAATTTCTATCACAAGTTATTTGTGAAAAAATAATCTTTTAAATTATGATTGAAAATAAAAGTTAATTTTCATACTGAACAATGCTTCATGTATTAAATTATCAATTTATAAATAGACAAGGTTAATAAAGATGAGATATAAATATAACTAGTTCTGTGACTTGCGCTTTCCTCAGGTTAAATAATTTTTATTTTATATAAAAAATTATATATGCATGTTTTTTCAATGTATTTTTGTAGTTTTAAAAGATAAAGTTCAAATAAATTTTTTTATACACACATGTAATCAAATAAATTGAGAGCTAAGTGTGAGAATAAATATATAAAAAGTTATTAACGATACATAAAAATAAAACTTGAAAAATCAAGAGTCAGAGAAATTTACCTGGTTGTGTTTACTAATTTTGTTTATTAAAATAATTTTTTTACTTGAGCAAATGATAATAGAAATAGAGACAAATAAAATTGATCAAATAAATTAAAAAGGGAAAAAAATCATATAAGGCTGCACATATTAGAAATATCATCTGAAAATATATATTTTTTATTTTTAAAAATAAAGTTTATCCTTACAAAAGATAAAAAAAATTATAGATAAATCAGAAAAACTCTCCAAATTTAAATACATAACTAAAAAAATAATTGTTATTTAAAATAAGCTCTCCGAACAAAATGAAACAGAGAAGAGGTACTAATTTAATTATAAATTATAAAAATTTAGAGATAAAAAAAACTATTAATTAAAAAAATAGAAAAAAAGAGCAAAGGCCAGGCCAACTGGCTTATTTTGTAAGGACTCACATGTTTGGGCCCTTATTTTTTTTTTTTTTGTTTTTAACTGAGACGGACAACATGTCGTTGGCCCCAAATTCTTTTGAAAACAAATTAGATGATGCGTCGTTTTATTTGCTTAGATTCCGACCATTGTGGTGATTGGAAAATCGAGGTTTTAATTTTTTTACCCAAAAATTCATTTTTAATATATTTTTGACCCGAAACACCTATAAAACACTGTAAGAATCGTGATAAACCTATCAATGGCCTAAAAAACCCAAAAAACCACCAAAAAACTGAAATAAACCCGAATTCAAAAATCAAATTTTCATATACTTTAACGATATAAAAACACCTAACATGACCCCTCATCAAATGAAACCATTTGACATAAATATAATTTGTTTTAGTGGCCTAAATTGGTGTCAGTAACACTTTTCTTTCTCAACTATCAGAATCCAGCGACATCTCTCTCTCCTCTCTCAACCAAAGACTAAAAAATAACAAAAATAAATTTTTGTACCAAAATTGAATTGGAAAATATTAAAGTATTGAATTTGTATAATTTGCGTGATTTTTAAAGTTCAAGGATCAAAGTGCATCTTTTGCAAAACTTATAGCATGCTATCTATATTTGACATTTTTTTCATTTCGGTCTCTTTTTATTCAATCCCATCTTTTCATAAGAAATCAAAATCAATTGGTCTTCAATAAGAACTAAATCGTAAGAAATAAAAATTTGAGGACCAAATTGAAAAAAAGACAAAATTTTGCACAGCTTATCCATAATAATGTGTGAGAGGATGAACAGTGAAACCTTGCACAGTGAAAAACCCACGCATTTTAGAGTAATACTTAATGGGTTCTATATTATGCTATTTTAATCCAAATTGTGTTTTTTTACATGCCTTTTATTTATTTATTTATTTAGTGCATGGACAAGTTGGTAATTAAGTGTAACTAATTATTACTTTAATTGTATCCCTTTTTCTAAGTATGACAATTGAGAAAATTATGTTATTAGGTGATAAGCCATGCTAAAAAATTTTTTTGAATTAAAAAAATATCTATCTAGGTTTTATGGCTTAATTCATTAAAAGTTTTTTTGAATTAAAAAAATCAAAATTCCAAGATAACAGATTGGATCAATGTGGGTTTCATGGTCTAATCTATCAAAATCGCGACCTAAGTCATGAACTACAACACGTTTAAATTTGTTTTAGACTATTTTTTTATTTATTTAATTATATAATAGTGAGCTAGCTGATTGACTCAACTTGGTATAATAACACAGTTATTATTAAAACTAATTTAATTATACAATAAAAAAATAGATTTTTAGAGAATTGAGCACCGAATAATTATTGAGGTGTTTATTTGAAACCACGATAAACCACAAATATCAAACCGAAAAAAAATACGTAGCCCAATTCAAAACAAATAAAATATTGAAGAATAAAAAAGAGAGAGCAAGAGAAATAAATAAAAGTGGAAAAAAATCACATGAAAAAAAATAAAAAGCACGGGAGTGTAGACTTGGTCTACCGAACATTCTTAGGTCATCTATATATATATATATATATATATATATATATATATAGAGAGAGAGAGAGAGAGAGAGAGAGAGAGAGATATCACATGTTGATTGTTATAATAAATTGTGGTGGCTGGAAAGTTAGGCAACCGTCTTTTAAAAGATGTAAAAAACTATTTTGACCTATTTTTAGTCAAAAAAACCTAAGAAATTCAACAAGGGCCTTAAAATAACCCATTTTAGGAATTAAATCACCATTTAATCAATTAAAAAATAAAAATCAACTCAAATCAATATACAATACCGAAGCATGATATCTTTTTGTACAAGATAAATAAAAAATAAGATCTAAATGGCACTTCCTTAAGTAAAAGGAATCTATTGATACTAAGAACAACAAGTTTCATTATTGAAAAATCAATGTTTGTCAACTTTCTCTCTCTTTCCTCATAATCCAATGATTCTCGAGCTTAGGGACTTAAATAAAAGAAATATAAAGTTTTGAACCTAACCATGTAATTTCAAAACTAATATGATCAAGAATTTTGTTGACAAAACCCAAAGCCAAAAGCACTACACTTTTTTTTTAAATGACTTTTAAATATTTCACTAATATAATTTTGGTGCTCTCATTTTCGATGCTTCTCAAACAATAAAATAGGGTTTTTTTTTTTGTTAAATTGAGCTTAAAAAAATGCCGAGACGAGTTTTTGTGATCAAGATAACCACATAAAAAGTAAATCAAAATAAATTATTAATTTCAAATCTCAATCAACATAACATTAAAGGATCTAATTGAAAATAAACAAATATCAATAACTGAAGGGTGATAAAAGAAGAAAAAGGGCTATAAGTGACATTATATATATAGTTTTTTTTTTTCAGGAGCTAACCCTATGCCGAGTTATTTTTTCAAGATGTAGATAACTATATAAAAAAGAATTATTAAATTTAAACTTCAATCAACACAACATTAGAAGATAAAATGAAAAATAAAAAAAAACAAATAAAAAAATGATCAAAAAATAAAAAATAGCATTGTAATTCACAATGGATTACCTTAAAATCCACAATAAATTACTGAAATCCTTTTAGTATTTTTTTAATCAGTTTCTACTCTTAAAATCTTAAAATTATGTCCGAACGTTATCATATAAATTTTTTCTAAATTTGTCTATGTTATTCAATTAAATAGCTAACGAATTCTAATGATAAGCTTATTTTTTAAAGCTTTTAATTATTTTGTTGTTACACGTTATCATATATGCGATTTGAGAGAATAAAATGGAAAAAGAATCGGAAATAATTATAGAAAAAAGATTAAAAAAAAGTAAGTTAAATAATCATGGATAATTTTAAACTTTTAAGAAACTAGATTGGGAATTTTTATATCGGTTTTGAAGCGTTTTTGAAAAAAATTTACTTAATTTACTTAATTTTTATTTACTTCAAATTAATATTTTTTTAATATTTTCAGATCATTTTGATGTAATGATGTTAAAAATAATTTTTAAAAAATAAAAAATATATATTATTTTGATGTGTTTTTAAATAAAAAACACTTTAAAAAACAACCATTATCACACTTTTAAATACATATGAATTTATTTACAGGAACAAAAATAATATATGATCCTTTCTTGAGTTTTTCGTTCACTCTCACCGGTGTGTGTGGTAGAATCGCCATCATTCTACCTTGCGCACTTATTATTGAACTCCATGAAGGAATTGTTTTAATAAAACATGGTTTTGAGGTAAAATTTATACCGTAGTCTACTCACTTTTATATTTAAAATTTTGTTGTAAATTGTTTTCTAATTTTTTTTAATATATAATATTAATATGATTAAAATAAATTATAGATAAATAAAAAATTAATTTCAAAAAATCCTAAGTTGATATATTTTTGTGAATCTAAAATCCTCTATCCCAAATAATTTTTTTTTTTATATAGTTTATACAGTGACAAGTTAAAAGATTATAAATAAGTCTAGTAAAGTAGTTCGGATTTAACTCACACACGTACATTTGGTTCAGGATTTGACAGGAGCTTGGACTTGAAAGTGTTTTCAACACTTTTGAAATACATCTTTACAGTTTATTTGGAACCAAATGGCATGTGAAATTGAATTTAATTTAACATGTGATTTGAATTTAATTGATAATTTATTATAATTTTTATGTTTAGAACAAAATACTAATTTACATAATTGAATTTAATTATATTGATTGAAATACCTATAAAATTCATTGAATTAACATTTTAACTATTTTACTCTTAATTTAAAATTGTATGATACATCTTCTCAGTGAATAATTTGTTTATAGACAAAACATGACGCTGAACTCCCTTATGCTGGCCTTCACCATGAAGCTTTTTCAAAACATGCCCTTAGCTTATATTCAACAAGATTGGAAGGTTATTTGTTTATATTTTGTATTGTAAAGGACGTGATTAACTGTCTACCCTCTCACTTTTTTTTATAATGAATTTATCTTCCTTTAACAGAGAAAATAAACATTATGGAATAAAAAAGACTTAACTTTTAATTATCCATGGTAATTATCAAATCACGGCACAAATAATTACTGAATAATTTAAAATAACATACCAATTTAGTTGTCATAACAGGATCAAAATACTTTGAAACCCACCCACCGAATCATAATTGTGCCGATTGTCATGTTTTTAGTATGTGTTTGGTTTGGAGATGTGGTGGTCTTTTTTCAAAGATACAATTTAAAACACAAATCACACCTCACAAAAATAAAAAATACATATTTTTTCAATGTAAATCCCATAAAAAAAAAACATTCACAACTCCAAACCTTCACACCCCTAAGCAAGAAGCATCCACCATCCTTCATTTCCCAACCAATAAAACTTGCTTTCATAGAGTACAAGAGTAGCTACCTATTATGTGTGTACGTGCCTATGTGTGTATGTATGCGTGGGCAATCCTTCAGATTGATAGAATACTAAAGAAAAGTATATATATATATATATATATATATATATATTCCTTCAAATTATGCTTTTTAGGTTCCCACTCGACCTATGGCACCAACCCCATAGCTCAACTTGCCAAGTTAATTAATAGAGGAAGTATTCGAAAATCAAAATAACAAAACCTAAAATGGAGAAATTGGCCAAATTGAAACACTTACACTTTTTGTGGTAAAAAATAAAATAAAAAATCTACACGTTCCTCCTTAACGGTCAGATTTTTGAACCGATGAATCAGATTTCGGATTTCCGATTCCGGACCTCAACTTTCTCTTAAAACTCCAACAAGTTGTTTGAAATTCAAAAAATAGTAGCCGTTGGCTCCTCTCCTTCCCTCCTTTTATAATCTACAATTCTTTCACTGATCTCAGTCTCAGAAACCCTAAAACCCTCTCTCTAAATCTCTCTCTCTCAAAATCAACACTCAAGAATGGCTGATACTGCTGTAGCCCCAACAGTTCCAAAGAAATCAAGAAACAACAGGAAAGCTTTGAAACAAAAGAACCCATCAACAAATGAAGCCAATATAATGGCTCAAAAGCTCTCCGAGCCATCTCCAGCCAGCGTTTTGCCCCCATCAGATACTGACTCTTCAAAAGAAAACCTTGGGAGTCTTTCTCAACCTCGGTCTTCACCCAAGAAAGGGAAATCCAAGGCCGCGAAAGCGAAGCAGAACAAAGAGGCTGCGGCTTTTGAGAAGGATTTTCAAGAAATGCAAGAAATGTTGCAGCAGTTGAAGCTTGAGAAAGAGAAGACTGAGGTGTTGTTGAAGGAGAAAGATGAGATGTTGAAGGCTAAAGATGAGGAGATTGAAATGAAGGGTAAAGAACAGGAGAAAATGAAGACGGAGTTGAAGAAGTTGCAGAAGTTGAAGGAGTTTAAGCCTACCATGGTCAGTTTTCTTGATTTCGCGGATTTTTTTATTTCTTGTCTTAAAGGTTGGGTAAATAGGGGACTGTACCGGATTTTGAGGATTCGATTTTAGTTTTTGATTGATTCTTGATGTGAGTTTCAGGGTCCGGATGATTTGACCTAATGTTGAACTTTAGGTTCGATCTGTTAATTTTCTTGGGCAATACAAAGGAAGCATGAAAGACCATTATTTAGAATTCTTATTTATTTATTTCTATAGGGTTTGAATTGATGGGTTTTTGTTATATGAATCTTTGCACAGGCTCTCCCATTTGTTCAAGTATTGAATGAAAAGGAGCAAGACAAGAAGAAAAAGAAGGGTGGCAATGAAATCAAAAGGCCATGCCCACCTTACTCCCTCTGGTGCAAAGATCAATGGAATGAGGTAAACATAGAAATTGGGCTACGTAATATCTTCTAGTATTTTCAATTAAGCATGCTTCGTTTCTATCTTGATGATTAATTTGAGGGGTTTTGTTGCACAGGTCAAGAAAGAAAACCCAGATGCAGAGTTCAAAGATATCTCTCACATTTTGGGGGCAAAGTGGAAGACCATTACTGCAGAGGAGAAGAAACCTTATGAGGAGAAGTATCAGGTTGAAAAAGAAGCCTATCTGAAGTTCATGACAAAGGAGAAGCGCGAGAGTGAAGCAATGAAGCTTTTGGAAGAGGAACAGAAGCAGAAGACTGCTATGGAATTGCTTGAACAATACCTCCAGTTCAAGCAGGAAGCAGGTCAGGAAGAGAACAAGAAGAACAAGACCAAGTAAATCAGAAGCAACACTCCTTGGTGTCTGTTCCTAACTTTGTTGACTATAGAAGTACTTAGTTGTTTGTTTTGTTTATTTGCAGGAAAGAAAAGGATCCATTGAAACCAAAGCATCCATTGTCTGCATTTTTCTTGTTTTCTAATGAAAGAAGAGCTGCTCTGCTTGCAGAGAACAAGAATGTTCTGGAGGTGGCAAAGATTGCTGGTGAACAATGGAAAAACATGACAGAAAAGCAAAAGAGGCCTTACGAAGAGGTTTATACTGCACACAACATACTCTTTTTAGTTGGGAGCTTATTTACTCGGTATGGTTTCTTAGATGCCTTTTGGAAATTGCAGATTGCAAAGAAGAATAAGGAAAAGTACACGCAAGAAATGGAGGCTTACAAGCAGAACAAGGATGAAGAAGCTATGAATCTCAAGAAAGAAGGGGAAGAACTGATGAAACTTCAGAAACAGGAAGCATTGCAGTTGCTAAAGAAGAAAGAGAAAACTGAAAACATTATCAAGGTTAGGTTATTCATCTGTTGCTTTTAAAAGTGTTTGTTGAATGCTATTTTTGGAGCCTTTCTGGTGGCTAAATGGCTAAAATGTACAGAAAACCAAAGAGCAACGCCAGAAGAAGCAGCAGCAGAATGCTGATCCCAACAAGCCTAAGAAGCCTGCATCTTCATTCCTTCTGTTCAGGTAAAAAGCCTCTCTCGAGTAGTCACACTCTACAACGAGGCATTTGCAATTAAAGTTACTAAGCAATTGTTTTTCTTCAATGCAGCAAAGAAACAAGGAAAAGTTTAATGCATGAGCACCCTGGAATTAACAATTCCACTCTAACTGCAATGATTTCTGTGAAATGGAAGGTATTCATTTTGTAAAATTCATCGTTTTTGTTGAGCTAATTGGTTAGCTTAGCAATTCAAGCGTCTGATTTTGTAATTTTGTATTGGTGGGATTACAGGAACTTATTCAAGAAGAGAAGCAAATCTGGAACTGCAAGGCCGCTGAAGCCATGGAAGCATACAAGAAGGAATTGGAGGAGTACCACAAATCTGTTGCTGCAACTTAGAATGACAAACAGCAGTAGCGCGAAAGGCTTGTTTCATCTAATAGATAGCTGCAGTTAGTCAAAATCACAAACTCTTTTGTGGATGATGATGATGTTCAAGTGTCTGTTGGTTGAACATCTAGAGTTAAAACTAGTCTCTGGTTGTTTTCATTCGATGTTGAATTTGAGATTGAAATTGAAGGATATGGAATTGCAAGTTACTTTTGATACAAGCAAGAAATTAAATTAATGGTTTACCTCGCTTAGTAATAAAACATCCACATAACAATGTAGTAATAATATGGAACTCCCTTTAAGAATGCCAACACGATATAGCATAATTGGTCCTCTGTAATCTTATAATCCCCAACTTCATAAAAATTCCCGATTCAAACTTCCTGATAAAATCTCATAATATATAATTAGCACAAAAATATCATATACCCCGTAACAAAGTTCAAACCTCTCCTTTATAACAACAACAACAACAACAACAACAACAATAATAAAACATAGTAATCTAACAAGGATAGTTTTCAAGATATAATAAAATCAGATTTCAATGGTTTACAACTTAACCCAATAAAAAAAAACCCAAACCTTAAAATACATATTGCTTATTTTTTTCTCTATCTGTTGTCGTATCTTTGTATGTAAGTCATTTACTACCTGTGCCTTTTATTACCATCAAGACTAACACTTTAATTAATAGATAAATGAGTCAAATCTTAAAGTGTTAAATGATTAAAACTATAAACAATCTTAAATGATGAATAATCATAGAATACACATTATGATGATATGCAAATTCAATAAATGATAAAAAATATTCCTAATTTTTAAGATTTTTTTAATGATAACTATTAATAATTGAGTTAAAGTTTTGTTTAATGCTTCATTTTGACCATCTGTTTATAGATGACAAGTAATAGAAAGCTTCATTTTGACTATCTGTTTATAGATGACAAGTAGTAGAAAATAAAAGTTAGTTCTTAACTTGCATAACAAAACCTTTTAAAAGTAGTTCAAAAACTTAACATCTCAATCAAACACAATACTTTTTGAAATACCATGTAATCGAACTACCTTTCTAAAAAATAGATCCTTTATATTCGTTACATCATCAATTTTATGGCAAGATATGAAATGCGTTATTTTAAAAAATCTATTTGCAATAATAAATATGAAGTCTTTTCATTACCATATGAAGTCTTTTCATTACCTTTATACATAACTTATTTATTATGGACCTATCATAAATTCTTTGCATATCTCTTTTCATGTTAGGCCATTAAAAATATTCATGTAAAACTTTTAAAGTCTTAATAATTTTAAAATGTCCCATTAATCTGCCACTAAGAGCTTCCGTTACAAGTAATTCATGCATTGAACAATTATAACACATAATATTTTATCTTTAAATAAAAAACTCACCATGCCTAAGAAATCCATTAGTTGTCAAAAGTTCACATTGTAAATAAATTCACTGAAATTAATATCATAAAGATATAATTATTTCATATATTCAAATCTTAAAAGTCTAATATTTAAATTATTAAGAAGAACATACTTTCGTGATAATGCATTTACAACTATATTTTCCTTACCTTTCTTGTATTTGATGACATATGAGAATGTCTCAATAAATTTCACCTACTTGACATGTTTATGATTCAACTTACTTTAACTTTTCAAGTGTCTTAAAGATTGATGGTTGGTATGAACTACAAACTTCTTAGGCCAAATGTAATGTTGTCAAGTCTTCAAAGTTCTTACTAATGCATACAACTCTTTATTGTATGTTGGATAGTTTAGAGTTCTTCCATTAAACTTTTTACTGAAATAGGTATGTTCCTTTTATCTTGCATTAAAACAACTTCTATACTTATACCGGAAGCATCACGTTCAATCTTAAAGTTTTTGTAAAGTTAGGCAAAACAAGTAATGAGGTCAAAATAAGCTTTTCTTTTAACAAATTAAATGTTTTCTCTTGTTCAATTTCTCATTTAAAAACTATTGTCTTCTTTACAATTTCAGCTGATGGAGCAATTATTGTACTAAAGTTTTTCCAAATCTTTTATAAATACTAACCAATCCATGAAAAATTCTTTCCTCATTTACTGTCTTAGGTGTAGACCACTCTTTTATAGTCTTAATCTTAGTCTCATCCATCTCAATATCTTTTACACTAATAACATATCAAAGAAAAACAATATTTTCTATGCAAAAGTGTTATTTTTTTAAAAGCAGTTTTCATTTATCACCTTATTTCATTATAATATAATGATATTCATTTTTAAGATCCATGCAATTCATCAAGCATATCATCTAATCTAGGGATATGATGTCTATACTTTACTGTTATATTATTGATTACTTTACAATCAATACACATTCTCTAAGTATTATCTTTCTTAGGTACTAAAAATATAGAAACAACACATGGATTTATGCTCTCTCGAATGTATCCCCTTGACATTAACTCATCTACTTGCATATGAAGCTTCTTTGTTTGGTTAAGATTACTTCTGTAGGCTAGTCTATTAGCAATAACCAAACTTGGTACTAGGTCAATTTGATATTATATTCCTCTTATAGGTAAAAATCTATTTGGAATTTCATCGTGAAATACATTTTTAAATTCTTGTAACAAAGAACACAAACACTAAAAACACATAAATCGAATTCGTTAGAGTTAAAATATTCCTTCTTTTATAAAAGTAAAATCATAGGTATATCAAAAAAATAAACATGTGCAAGATCACTTTATTTTACATAAAAATCAAGGTGTTTCTTTATTTTATCTACACACTTCTTTTCTCACGTTTTATTTCTTTCTCCACTCATTTTCTCTCCACATTCGACCTCTCCCATTCCTTTTATTTTGGTCAATGCCTTTAATTTTTTTTTAATGGCCAAAACTTTACCTTCTGGTGTTTTACATTCAAGGATAAAATTATATATATGAAAATTAATTTAAAAATTATCTCAAATAATTAAAAATAATAATAATAAAAGAATGAATAAAAGAAGAACAATACGAATTTGTTGATCTATGAGTGACTAAAGTGGTCACCTTGAGATGAATCAAATTCATTCCTTTTGTCTTGGTCCCCTGTACTGGTCGGCTTGTGGTCGCCTACCTTTTTCTTCTCATCCTGACTTGACTCGGCCTCAATCTTTTATGAAAAAAGATTCCTGAAAAGTCATTTAGGCTAAGAGCCATAGCAGACCTGAGCCATAGCAGACCTGAGCATGAAAGGGGGAGCATTTTGTAAATAAAAGAAAGAGACCACTATTTCGCATATTTGTTGGACCGCTAAAGCGAACACAATGGTCTCTAACTAGGACCAAGAACAATTTGAATCTTGACATGTTAGGCGTTTGGTAACCTTAGGCATCTTACCAAGGAGTTGGTGGTCTCATCATGAATCTAATCTTGACATGTTGGTGGTTGATGATAGATTAGATTGAAGTTTTTGAAGGGAAAAACCAGGGTTTAAAATTAATTTGGGGTTTAGGGATTGTTTTCTTAGAGAGGAGAGAAGAAATAAATTACATTTTGATTGATTGAGTGTTTTTTTTAAATAGAAAATCATAGTTGTTTATGTTATGTTATATATGAGCGTAAATTTATCTTTTCATCTAAATTTAAAAATTAAGTTGACTCAAGATGTAAAATATAAATTTAAAAGTATGGAGATAAAGTGTAAAAATGACTAAGTTATAGGATACTCAATGTAATTTTTTTATTATATTTTTTATTTATTCAAATACCAAATTATCAACCCTCGATCAACTTGATTACAACTAGAAACTTTAGTGAAAATACAAAAAAGCTCCTGGATGTTAGTTAAAAGGATAATTTAATAATTTTATTGTGTTTTTAAAAAGTGAATATGAAAAAGCTATTAAATATCAGTTAAATAATTTTTGTTTTTAAAAATCATTTAGTCATTTTATTATTCTTTAAAAATATTAAAAGAGTTAATTATCCTTAATTAATATGGTAATGACTAATTAACCACACACACACACACACACACACACACACACACACACACATATATATATATATATATAAAGAAGATTGAATCATCCTTATCCCTAGACAGTCAAATAACTACCTAAATCACCTTACAAAATCATTGGAAACCAAAGACAGGTAATTCAAAATTTAAAAAGAATTTTTTTTTTATTAAACACAATTAAAACTCTTATCCTATCCTTTTCTGTAACCCATCAGAGACTTTGACATCCTATTCTCTCCTCGCATTATACACATCTATCTCTCTCACTGTGGGCGGCAATATGCTGCCCCTTGCATTTTAGCTTGGTTTCAACGCCTCCAATATTGACAGCCTTACGTCCAAACGTCTCTTGCTTATCACATCCACACCAACAAGCAAAGCATTGGTTATGGCTCCACCTCCAAAATCTGACCCTTTCCTCGCCGACTCTCAACGTGAAGTTGATGCCGGTGCGGTCTTCGTCCTCGAATCCAAAGGTAAAGAAAAGTAAAATACATGCAAAAACACTTGGCACGACGTTTTTTTAGTTATTTGAAAACTGAGCCTGATCGATCCTACAACTTCTATGATTTTTCTTTGCAGGGGAGTGGTGGCATGCCGGGTTTCATTTGACGACGGCAATAGTGGGGCCTACAATACTGACGTTACCTTATGCGTTTAGAGGGCTAGGATGGGGTTTAGGGTTCTTCTGCTTAACAGTGATGGGAATGGTGACCTTCTACGCTTATTATCTCATGTCTAAGGTGCTAGACTACTGTGAAAGGGGTGGTCGTCGCCATATCAGATTCCGGGAATTAGCAGCCGACGTTTTAGGTAACTATAAACCGACTTTTTTGTTCTTGTTTTTTTTTTTTACATGTTTTCCGTGGAATTAATTGAGTTTTCGGTTATTGAAAGTTCTATCATTTCTAACCAAGCAGGTGCTAAACTATAGTATCGACTTTTTCTTTTTTTAGCCGAGGTTTCTTCCAGCCTAGCTCCTTGATCATTCGAATCCCTTTTACATTAAATTTTTCCAGAGCCGACAACATGTAGCCTTCTTGATCTGTGGAATCTAATAATTAGAGCATGTTGCTTTCCGCGTTTTTAGACGGCAATCAAGCCGCTGCTGCGTTCTTTTTAATAAATCAGTGCATGAGATTACGGTGTTAGTTATCTTTTAAATTGTTTTTTTTAATATATTAAAATAATATATATTTTTAAATTTGTTTTGATATCAATACATCAAAATTATTTAAATTCATAAAAAATAATTTAAAACAAACAAAATTAAGATTTCAAAAATTTTAGATTGACTTTTGTTAAGGTTAATTAATTTACAAAAGATATAAATTATAAAACATGATTAAACAACTGCTATTCAGAAATAGCAGTCATGTATAGAACCAATATTCAGAAATACAGTTGTGTTTAAACTTTGTTATTTTTATTTTTACCAAACTGTGTTAGTTTTTTTTTTATAAATAATGTCATTGAAATAAACCACAACGTATTTGTCCATGAATGATCTCAATACCTAATGCATGAACTTTATAAAATTGATGAGAGCATTGGATAGACCAAATGACATAACTATCCATATGTATAACCCATATTGTGTTTTAAAGGATGTCTTCCATTAATTGATTCTAATATGATAGTAGCCACTTGAGATCAATCTTAAAAAACACCCTTGAACTTGCCAACTAATCTGACATGGTATCAAGCTATGGTATTAGGTACATATATTTTATTATGATCTGGTTATTGGCTTGACTATCCATACATATACGTCATGATCCATTGTTTTTAAAGACTAAAAGAGCTGGAATTACATATAGGCTTATACTTTCCTAAATACACCTCTTCTCTAGCAACTCCACCACCTATCTTTGTAACTCTTTGGCTTTCTTAAAGCTAAGTATGTAAATTAGACTGTTTGGTAGACTAGAACATGGCATAAGATCAATATGGTGTTGTATCTCTCTCTCTCTCTCTCTCTTTCACTCATGAAAGCTTATGAGAGGTAATTCTAATGTAACTTTTATGACATCAAATCTGCAAATTCTGCCAACACACCCTGTAATTTTTTAGGATTGTCATTAGCATCTTTCTCTCCCTCAAGTGCGCTACTTCTAGGTATAAAGACATATACTACTCATTCAACTCTTATTTCCTCCATAAACTATGATAAAAACAACAAATTCTTTATATTTTTAGTTTTTGTCTCCACCTTCTCCCTTATAGGTGCCAAAATTATATGTTTCCCTTTAATGCTAAGGGTATACATGCATTTTATATCCTCATACACCACGTTTTTATCAAACTACCATGACCTTTCTTAATAAAATGTAGCATACATCCATCAACACCACATCACTTTAAGCACTATCAAAATACTTTTGTACTATAAAAAAGAAAACAAGACAGTGTTTATCAACAATTATCACAATATTTTAATTTAATCATGTTAGTTTATGGTGCTTAGGATGACTTTCAATTGCTGGCTGCAGTTTCTTCATTACCTTCGTGGACACCACATTCTCGCAGCTGCCACTATATATTATCAGATTATAGACTTTGTTCTTAATGATACACGTAGAATGAAAAATAGTAGTGCGTTACCAATCCTCTTTTGAAACCCCTTGGAGTTACAAATGTAAATTTTATTATCTAAAAAATAAGTCTTGTAATATGTGCCTCCTTAGAGGTTCACAAGACCTTTAAATAGGCCAAAAAACACTACCTCTACTAAAAAAAAAAAATTCCAAAAGTATAAAGGAAATAAACACAAAATCTGAATTAAAAAGACAAATCCAAAACAAACCTAGGAAAAATAACAAATTTGGTCCAAACAATAACTTTTAGGATTAATTTTAAGAGATTTAATGGTATGATGAACAATAAAGTGATTCTTAATGGGAAACTGACCGTAGAATCACCTGAAAGACTTTAAGCCCGATCCAACGATTAAATCTTATTTTATAGTTTTTTTAAACCACTATATTAGTTTGGCACGACTAAACCTCATCTTGATCTCAAACCTATCCTAATATTCCATAAAAATACATGTTAGGCTATCTATATAGTTTGTTTGTGGCATATTCCTATTTAGTTCTGGCAAATCCTCGTCCAAATATCTAGAACTTTTAGTTTCAGCAAGGTCGTCTGCATCACCATTACTATGAATTAAATATTTTATTTTCTATAGTTTTCAAGGAAATGATGAGCCAAGGGTGTAGCTGTTTTAACCTAGCCAACACGTTACTGGAATCCTCTAATATTGGCGGAGGTGATGGGGTTGGAGATGCTGAAGAAGAAGAACAGGCATAAAAGAATAACAACCCTTATTGTTGTTCAATAAAATAAATTAAAAGAAACAATTGAAAATTAATTATATCTTTCATTCTCGATTGATAACATAATGGACCTATAAAATCAAACATTTACAGAGATCTCATCTCCATTTTCTTTCTTCACAAGGCTTTCAACACTATATATGCAAATCCTCAATTAGGTCAGTTAGTTTCCATACTTTTTGTCTCAACTAAAAATCAAGATCTACAAGAAAACAACATAAAACTCTGAACACATGACATTTATATTTAAAAGAAGATTATAACATAAATATAAGGTCAAACTATCATATTCCAACAAGGGTTTCAAACACTAGTTCAATAAAGATTCTAAATTGAAAAACTGCTTGAGCAGTATATATAAAGAAAGGAGGCCTCGTAATTAGAAAGTTCTTTTTCTTAATACTAGCCCTAAACCAGTCATTCAATAACATACGTAGATTTTGAAAATAATTTCCTTGCTGCCTTGCTCTCCTTTTCTTCCAAGTTCTTCTACCGATTATTGAAAACATATTAAACACTCAAGTATTTAATCGGTACCTCTCATGCTCTTGTTCATTGATATACAACACACCCACTTAAAAATCTGAATACATGACACATATTTTTATTGGGAGGTTATAGGATAAAGATAAGTTTAAACTATATATTATATGAACAAGGGTTCTAAATACTAGTTCAATGAGGATTTTAAACCGCAAATCCTAGAATTTTTGATCAAGTAATCCTTCTCGTATCTCAACATTGTAAACCTCTAGAGATGCAAAATTTATTAGATTAATATTTCAGAAATAAAATAAGATTTTAGAATTTTATGTATTTTAACTCTATTTCCGCTCATTCTCCTTTTTGTGCTTGCTGCTACCCTTGTTGCTTCCTCCTGCAATAAAGCTGTGAAATGGAATGACTGAGGAATCTAGACGATGCTCTAGGAACTAAGATGTCTATATAAGTGGAAGCAATATCTAGCATGATTAAAATCATTGGAGGTATCCTGAAAAAAAAAACAAAAAAAAAGACCCAATGGAGGATAATGAAACATCCACTTCTTTGCCAATATGCTATCTGTTTTCTTTTTCTTTCATTTTTTCCGGCCATGGGTACTAGCTGATCTTTTTGGTCAGAATATCCATAAGCAATGTGTCAAGCCAAACTCCAGTTTTTCAGAGGGCTTGTCATCGATCATGTCCATACGACACTCACGCTGAGCTAGAATTTTTCTCATTGGTAATTTATTTAGTTTTACTTTATGTCAAAACATGGAATGAATTAAGTGATGATTATTATTCTTTTGAAATTACTCGAAGACATATATATAGGAGAGCAGTCCTCTGTTTCTTTACAGCGCTTGATACTGGAGAACTATTAATGAATGGAATGCTAAATTTACCCAAATATTGTTCTCATAATCACTTAAAGAAATTTTAACCATTGGATTTATGGAATCCATCCTCAATGCATAAGACTTTTTGGAAAGTGATTTCAGATCAAGATTAATTAGCAATACTCTTTCCATTGAAGCTCAGCATAGAAGGCTAAATAGAGATTTAAGACTTCATGACAGAACATGTTGTATATCAAATTTAGATTGTGCAACTGTTAGAAAATGACGGGGGGAAAAAACTCTTTGGTGCTCTTTTTGCTTACATGTCTAAGCTAGCTGCTTCCCTTTGATGTCAGTATTTCAAGTAGGGAAAACGAGCATATTGTAACTCTTGTGATTTTATTTCTTTTGATGAATGTAACTCTTTGTCAATCATTTGAAGCTTAAAGCTTAACCTAAGAACTAATAAAACAGAAGTTTGAAGTTTTGCCTTCTATGTTCTTACAGGGTCCGGATGGATGTTTTATTTTGTCATAGTCATTCAAACAGCCATCAATACGGGAGTTGGTATAGGAGCAATATTGCTTGCAGGGGAATGCCTTCAGGTTTTGTTCAATCTCTTAATGCTTCTATAATGCAGAAACTGATAGAAAATGCTCCCTTCCAATATAGTCTTGGTATTTTGCTTGTTAAATTTGACTAAACTCTATCTTTTTCTTGCAATAGAGACAGGCTTTACCTTTTCTGCAAGCCAATTTATGCTTCTCTTTTCTAGCGGGGGACTTGTGGGCCAGTGCATTCATATTTGTGGGCCAGTAGTGGTTTTTGTTCGAATCTGATTACTTTCATTTCACACGATGACAATAGGAAAAAGTATGAATTTGAAAGCATCAGTGTCTGCCAAATTCAGTTTCATGATATTTTTGACACTAGATCAGTCTATATTTATCACAGAATTAACATTCGGAGACATTTGGAAATGTTTTGATCACCCAGCAAAAACAAAAAAAAGGTCATTGACACTTCCATCAAGTGATTCCGTGTTGTGTTCTGAGCAAAATCCAAATATTACTGCTTATTCAGGGAAATACCACTTGAAGGAACCTTCATTAATAATGTGTTTATTTGGGGCAAACTGTGAATATAGAGAATCATTAGTTTCTTGCAGATCTAAATGACAGGGTTTTGGCCGACTTTTGACGTAATACCATCTTGCACCTGTTTGTAGTTCTTACAGCTAAATGTAAACCTGGATTTTTAATGGTAATTTAACTTGATGGTTCCTTTTCCGATTTCCAATTGGAGTTGTGAAGATCATGTACTCCAGTCTTTCTCCTGATGGACCCCTGAAGCTGTACGAGTTCATAGCAATGGTGACAGTGGTGATGATAGTTCTCTCTCAGTTTCCAACGTTCCACTCCCTCAGACATATCAATCTGGCTTCACTATTTCTCAGCTTGGGCTACAGTTTCATTGTTGTCGGTGCCTGTATTCATGCAGGTATATTGACCTTTCTTTCAATCTTCATTTATGTCATTTGCCTGATCAAAAGCATTTAGATGGTATGAAAACAAATAAAACTATGTGTGAAATGCCATTCAACGCTGTATTTAAAAAAATAAATCAGTTGTAGTGAAAGTAGAGGAAGGCTTCTCTCATTCCCTGAATCACAGGATGTACTTTTAAGCAAAGCAGAATTCCTGATTGCATTCTTTCAGCTCAAATCCCATAATGAAATAGATATTTAATGTTCATTCTAGCTGTGATTTATGACTTGTTTTCGTCTCGTGGAGTAGCTGCAACCACCGTATCCTGTTTTTAGAACTAACCAGAACCCCTGAAATGAAAGATGAATAAGATTACACGTTGGGAATAGGATAGGAATTAAATCCTAGGCCATCCCTCCTTTACTAATGTGTAGTGAATAGGTTATGTGCATCTTGGAAAGTGCAACCTATGATTGAAATGGTGCTAGGCCAGACATGGGCCAATTTTGATGTGGAACCTGACTAGTAGATTGGTTTGTGATCCTTAACTATTGGTCCTAATAATTTCCAGGTGGCTACTGTCCAGAGGAAGTAGTTGAACTTGTCAACATGTGTTCGTTCAGTTTATTAAATTGTGTGTGTTATCTTGGGGACAAACTAAAATGACCCTGCAAGAGTTAAATCTTATTTGAAATAAGAAAATGTTTTTCACACCTTGCATTTGCTTTGTAGGTCTGTCAAAAAATGCCCCTCCGAGGGACTATTCCTTAGAATCTTCAGAGTCAGCAAGGGTCTTCAGTGCATTCACTTCCATCTCCATAATAGCTGCAATCTTTGGGAATGGAATACTGCCTGAAATACAAGTAAATTTCAGCTCATACTTCATAAATCCTATGTTGAACACTTTCGAACCAACTAGACTATAAGATTTGATTGATTCAACTAAATTGCACGATCATTCTCGCTGAAAGAGGTGTGACCTATCCGTTGGTGTTAATTCTGTGTGAATAATAATTTGGCTGAGGGATCATTCTATAAGAAAAATGAATAATACTTGATGGTCTTGATACATGCTTTTATTGATACAATTCTGCTACGCCATGAATACAGGCTACTTTGGCTCCACCTGCTACTGGGAAGATGGTAAAAGGCCTTTTGATGTGTTATACTGTAATACTTGTTACTTTCTACTCAACTGCAATGTCTGGATACTGGGTGTTTGGTAACAAATCTAACTCAAACATTCTCAAAAGCCTAATGCCTGATGAGGAGCCTTCCTTGGCCCCAACATGGGTTCTTGGCATGGGTGTTGTCTTTGTTCTGCTTCAGCTCTTTGCTATTGGCCTCGTAAGTTCACAGATTCACTCTTCAAATAATCTATAGAAAATTTGAATAGCCATTTCCCATTTCTTTTTAGGTTTCAGACTTTCATTTCTATTGAGGTAACATTTCCCCAACATAATGCAGGTTTATTCTCAAGTAGCTTATGAGATCATGGAAAAGAAATCTGCTGATGTCCAGCAAGGAATGTTCTCCAAAAGGAATCTAATTCCGAGGATAGTTCTTCGGACTCTTTATATGATATTCTGTGGATTTATGGCGGCTATGCTTCCTTTCTTTGGAGACATCAATGGTGTCGTAGGAGCTATTGGTTTCATCCCTCTAGATTTTGTACTTCCAATGCTCCTCTACAACATGACCTTCAAACCTCCGAAATCATCCCTCACCTACTGGCTCAATCTCTCCATAATGGTTGTCTTTACAGGTGCAGGACTCACGGGTGCATTCTCCTCAACAAGGAAATTGGTCCTTGATGCCAAAAAGTTCAAGCTATTTAGCAGCAATGTGGTAGATTAACTTGAAAGTAAATGAAATCGGTGTTCATGCTCTCCAATGCAACAGGTATTAGGTGCTTCAAGATCCAGAAAGTGCACAGCTACATGCCAATATGAAGTGAAATATCATTTACACGGTGATGAAAGAGAGTTGAGGTGAAGGCATTCCGCTTATAGCACCAAACATACTAATCAGTAGCTGGATAACTTGATAAATTGTATACTGTCACTGCATAAAAGGCATAGTATTTTAGCCAAAAAGGATGAGATAAGTAAGATATGCGACAGCAAATTAGCATATATAAGAGAGCCGTAGAGCATGGTCTAATTGAAATCGTTTCCTGTGAGGATCTCAGGCCATTATTTTTCACATAGAACGACATTAGCTTATGTAAGCACGTACTTTGTTTCTTCAGAAATTGGAGAAAAACAAATCCTTACCGCATGATTGTTTTGGAAAATCAGGCAGCAATACCTTCGTTTCTATAAAATAAATAAAATTTATTCCATGAGCAGGGAACGGTCACATCATATAGGGTTCGTGTCCAAACAGATGATTGTTTCAGCCTCTTAAGGGTTCGCAAAGCATGTATTTGATTCTTGGATTTCATGAAGTTCGTAGTGGGTTCGGTAATAAAAGACGACTTTTTGGGTGGTGGCGTCACGGCCAGCCTCGGTGATGTGAGATAAAAGCTTTTGAAAAAGAGAGTTTTCTCTCTGGGGGTGAATTAAACTAATCTTATCTAGCACCAGCCAACAAAATTACCATTATACTAAAAGTCCTGTTCCTCGTTTAATTAAATCATTATTATGAAGCCCATTCGTTTCCCATTTTTAGTAGAGAATTATTATATTTTTAGCATGCAGATTTTATGATATTTTCTATTTGAGTTTCTTTATTGTTTTTGTTAATTGAATGTGTAAACCTTCAATACTTTTTAATAGTTACTATTAATTTATTTACACTCCTGTGTTGTTTAATTTTTTTTAATTAATATTAATATCCAGATTAGTTTTTATATACCTTAATTAATCTCATAAATTTTAAAATTAATAATAATATAAACTATTATATTAACAACTCTATAACTCGAATTTAAGTAAATCTCTTGGTGTAAATCGCTTCCCATTTATCATCTAACTTTTGTTAATATACACTGTGCGCCGTGTGAACTCAAAATAACTTGTTACAAAAAGAAAAGGAAAAAAGAAGTCAGACTAACCGCCAAAGAAGGCATTAAAAGGGCGGGAAGTACAAGGTGAGAAAACGTTGCAAAAGGTCAACCCTTCGCATTTTTTCATCTTAAAGCTTAAGTTTATACGATTATAGAATATTTGTTACAGATCCTTTGAAATATGTCACGTGCTAGGAGACTGGATACCTAAATTATTGGAAAACCACAATCTTGACATTTCAATTTATTATTTTGCGTGTTTAAATGATGTGAGGGATATATTTTTAAAATTGCTTATATTATAGATTTAATTTTGAATTACTCAATTAAAAGCATTAATTTTTCTGTATATATTCAATTTCACCAACAAAAATCCTCATTAAAATCGGTGTATATAACTTCATGAAAAATCCCTACAATGATATCTTCATGTTTTCATTGACTCTCTTTATGTGTCTATAATATTTTTTAAAAGGAATCAGATATTCTTCTCCAGATTTCTATAATTATTTATCTTCAAAAAGATTAGATATCCTTATCTAGATCTCTGTGACCACATATCTCCAAAAGAAATAAGAATCCTTTTTTAGTATATGTGACTACTCATAGGACACTTTCCTTTTAAATTCATTCACAAATCTTATCACTTATTGGTATGCTAATTTTTTTATTATTAGACTATTTCTCTTAACAAACAAGACAATTAAACTCTCATCTCTTTTCCAGAAACATTAACAAAATTATAAGGATAACCTTCGTGTAGACACATTCACGATACAAAATAAGTTTTCTTCCCCTGTGATAGATAAGTCCTTCAAATATGTTGTTTATAAAACTTGGGGGCAAATGATGGTGCATGGTTTTTTAAATAAATTGAGTTGTTTGGGTCTAAGCTCAAATGGCTAGACTCGACCGCCCAAATTTTCTTTCCTCCTCCCACTTTTATTCATCTCCTTCTTACCCCGCATGTTGTACAAATCATACACAGGCACAATTTAATGCTTTATTGACATATACTTTGCAAGTACATATTTTTATGTGAGTTTAGCATCACATTTCTTGTTAATGATTGCAATGCGAACATGCACCATATTATACGCGGAGCAAGTGCCTCCTTTCTCACCTATGATTATTTCTTGCTAACATAATACCGACAATCATCAACTCTCCACCAATAACAAAGCTTGAATTATAATCAATAATCGACACCAACCTTTACACCAATCATATAACTCTTCACATTTTGATGTAAGCTAACATGACCAAAATTTATAAATGATTTAAGTCATTAGGTAAACAGAACAGGTTCTCAAATATAACAATTAAATGCAATATATTTTTTTAGATTTTCGTATTTTTTCTTATATATTATTTTCATTTTTCTTCCACACTTACTAACTTAAGTATTGAAAAGTGATTTTTTGTTCCATGAAAAACTTGTTTTTTCAGATATAACCAATCCCACATACGAAGTCCATGTAGCTTGGTTCAGGATCATAGCCCATGAAAAATTTAATTTTTGTGTGAAGTTTTTTCGCAAATGCTTAAATATTCGAAGGTGTTATAAGGAGTAACGTTATTTTGCTATTCTATGATGATCCTTGCTTTTATCCTTTTCACTAGATCTGGCAAATTAAGGTTGCATATACTTGTGCGTGTGCTGAAATGAGACCTAGCATTTCTTGTTTCCTACCTAACCCCCATTTTGAGAGGAAGATTAAACCATGCACGTATGAGCCGTGTTCACTGTCACACGGTGCCAGCTAGGTTTCAATCTTTATTTTTATTTTTATTTTTATTTTCCTCAAGTGACTTCGGACACAATTTGCTTAATTTAAGGCTTAGTGTCAGGGAGGACCACTATATGGAACGCAAATAAAATAAACAAAAAAAAAAGAGAGTAATAATAGACCAGAGAATAGCAAAAATAATAAGATATTCACATCAGAATTGCATGAAATGAAGGGGAAAAAAAAGATTAGATGGATATCACAGTATTTATCTGCATGTTCAGAGCAGTAATTGCTTGCATGATCAAACAGGGGATCCACACCCTTGATTAAGAAAAACAAAGAAAACAGCTGTTCACTCCCTGCATTCATGCTTAATAATGATCAATGCCATAATTTAATTAGAGAGTCATTAAGACATAATTAACCAAGTTAGATCTTTGAAGATTTGGTTACAAGTCCCCCTCAAAATGCCCCTTATTCACAGGAGTTCTTGTACACACGTAGCTCACCCAGCAAATTAAAATTATTAAGCCGCCTAGCTAGCTACCTCACATATAATCAAATTATACCATACAAATCTTCTAACGTAAATCAAATTAAGCCAACAAGACCTCGAGAAAGGACAAGATGGTGTTGTGTTCTGCAGATATTGGAAGAAGGATGTATAATCATGTGATCGACTATATATTATAAATGTATGCTTACTTTTGGTGGCAGGATTAAGGTCACGTCAAGAGCATCTTAAAAATGTGACTAAATGTTGCTTTATATATTAAACCAATCTATTAAATATACAGAAAACTCCAGGATAGTCTAAAGCCGACCATCATTCAATAAATGCAGACTAGGAAGATGGTAAATTCAATGGTCCGTGTGTGAAGGCCGTGAAGATTGTAACTCTTGCTTTCTTTTCAGGTCATAGCCAACGCGCTTGCTTATTTACCTACACCATTAGAAAAGCAAGTGCAGTTGCAACCTCCCCATCTCTTTCTTTTTTCTCTCAAATCTTCTCTCTTCTAGTTATACCCATCCCCTTCGATCTGTCTCACTCTCTTCGCTTGTATTTTGCTATTCTTGCGTTATGGAGAAGATTCAAGGAAAGAATACACGCCAAGAACAGAAACAGAAACAAAACAAAAACCAAAACCAAAACCAAAACCAAAAAAACCTACAAGCTAATAATAAGGCTCCTGTATGGGATTGTGGAAGCTCACTATATGACTCCTTTGAGCTTAAGTCTTTCGAGCGTCAACTTGATTCAGCAATCAATTCAAGAACCTTATCCATGCCTCATTTTCCTGATCGTCAAGTACTAACTCCTCCTCTTCCACCACCTAAGAAACCTTCAAAGATTTCGCGGTCACTCAACAAATTCCTGAAATCCATGTTCAAATCTAAACAAAATTCTAGCACCATGTTTCGGGTTCAAGAGCGATTGCAAGATGAATACTACGTCATCTATGATAAGTCCGGAGCTCTTACAACCATTCCTGAAGTGCCTGAAATTGATTTTGGAGGGTTTTCGCCTGAGATTAATTCACTGGTAAGAAAGACTGTGTCCGACAGGTTTACGGCCGCCTCCATCGGTATTTCATTAGCTTAACACTCTACCTGGTTGTAGATCATATGAATATTAATTAGTTAATGTCTTCTATGCTGTAGACTTTTGTGTTTATAATAGAGAATTTGATGTTTTAGGAGGGCTTTTTTAATTCATCTTTTTGTAATCTTTTTGTCCATGTTGCTTAAGAATTTAAATTTTTTACCATTTCATGGTTTGAATAACTAATGAAGTTGCTAATGAGGTCAATTTCTTGTGGTTAAGAAGTTTGAGCCAATATTATTCTCGATTTTCCCTTGAATTATATAGCTGAGAGTCTCAGCTATATAATTCGAGGGCCTGAGAGTTTCAATTGATCAAATGTGCAGAATAATATCAAATTCGTGAGATGCATGACTCCAATTTTCATTGCCTTGCAGCTGATCATTGGCTAGCTTAATTCAGTACTCACAATCAGATAATTTATTGAAAGAAAACAAACTTAAAGTGCTTATAAGCTTCAAGAAGGATTCGAATATTAATTAGGAATGTTATTTGTGTCCATAAAAGCATTATTGTATAACGAAAATAGTGATTTTATAATATAATTACTCCATCTAATTTAATTAATCACATAAACTTGAGTTGAACACGTATAGAAAGTGATGTCCAACTCAGTATTGCATGTTTTTCTTTGATCAATTTCAATATAGTTTGCCTTAAAAGGGTAGTTAGATCTAGTAGTCAAAGCCATTAACTCATTTCTTTGATTTTATGAGTTTGCGTCTTGAAAATTTAATGATTTGACAAGTATACCTAGTCAATTAATTCGTAAATTATTCACCTAAAACAATCTCTAATCAAATATTGGTGATTAACACTGAAAAATATTGGTGATTTGACGAGTATTCCTAGTCAATTAATTCGTAAATTCATCTAAAACAATCTCTAAATAAATATTGGTGGTTAACACTGAAAAATGCTTCACACCATAAACTTCTTAACCTCGTTTGCTGACTAATTAAAACTATTGATAAGTTTCATATGAGTTCTAAAATTCAAGATGCTTAGGAATAAAATTGATATATTTGATAATTGATTAATCTTTTAATTCAAATAATCTAATATATTTTTTTTAGTCAATGTGTCTGGTGGCTTGATATAAAAAATCTAGGTGGTAGTAGGTGATGTCTGGTTAGCCATGGTGGCTAATAGTTATAGTAGTAACAGTTGGTGTATGGTAAGCCAATGTGGTTGGTACTTGAAAAGGATTCTCTTTGATGGACGTGGGAACTCTCTAATGATAAAATTAGTAACTTTATAGAGAGCGAAAGTGCAATGATATTTTAGAGAAATAAACTTTGAAAATATTTATGCAGAAAGTGTTAAAAATAAAGAGATTGTAAATTTTGAGTTTGAAGGATTTATGGTGTATTTATAGCTCATGGATCTTGTCTTTATATGGAGTGTAGGGGCTGAAATGTAATTT
>Ga0325404_1000211_pt1 | contig 55850 bp, 27 predicted proteins | sample PopdelMetagenome_18_FD_205664 | JGI IMG/M metagenome (GOLD analysis project Ga0325404, IMG submission 205664) | Populus deltoides microbial communities from Bellville, Georgia, United States - Xylem-Control-R1 | ecosystem: Host-associated > Plants > Phyllosphere > Stem > Wood/Secondary xylem...
AAGTTAATTTAATTTTTAATAAAATATTATGTTGTATTAATCATCAGTCTAAATTTTTTATTTACGATAGAATATGTTATGTGCTATTTATGTGAATTGTGTTTTGATTATGAAAAATTAGTTATTTGTGATTGCGTGAATTATTATTTTTTTAAACACGAATTTCATGACAAAATAGCTTACTTCGGAATATCTCTGTTAAAGGAGTTGAAAGTACTATATGCGACACTTTAGTTGCAATTAACATCTGCAATTTGCATGTCATAGATAACATATGCAATAATAAAGTTGTAGATGACATCTTGTCGCAAATATTAATAATGACTCTTTTAATTATACTAATTCTCTCAATGTTTTTATGACTTTGTTATTTTATAATTTTATTTTTTAAAATGTACTAACGTACCAAAACACTTTTATTTATTCCTCGTACCTTTAACCTCTGCAACTTCAAATCATTACCTGGGAGTCGTTACTGTGTGTTTCTCATTGAGGTCAGTCATGAAACACGATTTGCTTGGGAGTCGTCTGTTGAGGAAAAGTAGAGTTCAAGGTGGTCACCACGTTGTCGGTTTGCATTTAATGCCAGCATAATTAATTAAATCCACGTGATTCAAAGATATGAAGTGGCCTGGTCTACCTCCACTTGAATTTGTGTGGAACGAAATGGCTTCAGCAATCTACGTTCTCTTCGAAAGTTCCACCTGTCCTGATTTTGGACGGTATAAATTTCTTGTGAAGGCCTACAGGTCTCAAGATTTTCTATAAAAAAATGGTTTCAATATAATAAAGTTTATCCAAAGATAGTTTAAAAAAGCTAATTAAGTTCACCAAACAATCGATATTGTTTTTTTAAATTATAAATAAATGCTAAACAATCCATTTACACACACATTACAAACGTTCAACAAAGGTAAATTTAATATGCTAGGAAAATAAAGTTTGATATTGTTATAAATATATCCTCATTGTTTACAATATATTTAAAAAATGACATGAAATTATCATATAAAAAATTAACCATTCTAGAAAGACTAATTTTTGAAACATAATATTTTTTTTAAATGAGCCAAATTTATTTAAAATTTTAGGTTGTGACCAATTCTACATATCCAATTGCTTTAGTGGTTTTTAGTATAATGGTCCAGCTATATATCGTTAATTTATTATTCTGTTCAAGTATTTATTAGAGATTTTTAAAGATCCCTATTAGTATTGTACTAATCGATCAGAATTCATTCCGATAACAATAATAAAGGATAAGATAGTATTTTATTTTAAATATCTTTAAAATTATCAAGGAAAAATTAATAATATTAATAAATATATAGTCTAGTTTTTATTATTAACAGTATTTCAGACTATTTTATGGTACCATAAAAATTAAATCTTTTTTAGACGATCTTCAATACATATCCTCCACTTTAGTCTAATGCATTTAGAGGAAGGAATTTATCTAAATATTAATGCCAAAATTCAAATTCAATATGTCAATGAAAAAACAATTTTTCTTAACTGCTTCATGATACTACTTGTCTAGAATCATCGACAACTCGAAAGTCAACTCATCTCGGAGCATGGAAAGAAGGATCGATGGACAGAGAGAAAGCCTATGGTCTCTATGCCTGCTGAAGTCAGCTATTCATTTCCAACATACAGTAAGATATCCGAATATAATGTAATTATTAGTCTCATAAGCATATTATAAATTTTTTAGATTAAATAATAATCTAATCCCATGTTTTTAATGATATAATAACTTATTTTTTTTGGTTTCCCTTGACCATGTATAATTGTTAATTGTTTCAATAAATTTTCCATAAATATATAGCCGAAAGGGTATTTTAAAAAGAGAAACAACTAAATTGACGGCAACTCAATCCCCAGTTATTGCTCGTTTAGCATTGAAATTCAATCTGTTTTTTTTGTTAAAATATAAATTTTTTTGCTTCAAATAATTTTTTTAGTGTTTTTAGATTGTTTTGATATGCTGATGTTAAAAATAAATTTTAAAAAATAAAAAAAAATATTATTTTAATACATTCCAAAACAAAAAATATTTTGAAAAGTAACTTCTACTACACTCACTAACACCCGAAGTTATAAACATATATAAAAGTATGAGGGTATATTATGAGGTTTTATAAACCAAAAGGATTAACTAATTAATAATTATTTCTCTAAAAACAAAGGGATTAAATGATAATTAAAAAAAACTAAAAGGTGGTGAAAATATTGTTCACCAAGCCACTATTCATCCAGATATGGATTATTGTTGATTGTGACAAAGTTTTATTTTTTTTGTCCCTCAAATTTTTTTTAATTATACTTTTATAGACCTAAATTTATGGTCAATTTAAGTAAATTTGTTGAGGAATAACAAGATTAAAAAATAGAGGATAGGGTCAAGAAGATGGAGAGAATGGGAGGCTATTTAAAAAATGAGGTGAGAATTTCATAATTTCCTATTAATTGTAAAATATTGTTTGATTAAATAAAAAAAAATTGATTTCAATAAACAAAGTTATTAAACATAAATGGGTACATGACCCATGTTGCGAGACCAAATATATTAATCTACATCTATCTCTTAATTTTTTCAATTTAATCATTAATTATTATCAACGATTGTTTTTTTATATTTATTGGTATAGATAATTCTCGGTTTATTTAATTAAGTTCATGTATATGTTTTTTGATTTACAATTATGATTTTTTGGTGTTAAAAAAAGGATTTGGAAAAGCCTATATATTTATTTTTTGTGTTGAAAACAATTTATAATACCTGCGGTGAAACGCGAGTTAGATAGCTAGTTTATCAATTTTACTGAAACACCCTATTAATCTCTTTCTTTTTATATTCTACATGAAGAGAAATAATTTTCTTCTTATTATTTCAATCAATGAAAAGATTACAACTTATACTGATGGTTCTGCATCAGGATCCTACATTATTGCCTATAATCAAGCCTAATTATTTACAAATAAGGGAACAAATAATTTAACGATTCAATTACAAGTTTACTACCAACTTAGTGCTGATTTGGTTTACCATCTATTTAGTGCTGATTAAGTTTATTGCCTAATCAGTGCTTAATTTCCTTAACACTCCCCTTCAAGTTGGAGTGTATATTAATTATACCCAACTTGTTAAGTAAATTCTCAAACTGTGTGGAGCTTAATGGCTTACTAAATAAATCTGTCGGTTGGTGTGTAGTTTGAATGTAGGATGTCTGAATCATTCCTACTTGAATCTTCTCACGTATCAAGTGACAATCTATTTCGATGTGCTTCTTTCGCTCATGAAATACTGGATTTGATGCGATGTGTATTGCTATTTGATTATCACCGAACAGAGTCACTGGTTGTGTGTGATTTATTTTTAAGTCCTTGAAAATATTTTTCAGCCACGTAATCTCGCAATATGTAGTAGCCATAGAGCGATATTCTGCCTCTGCACTTGAACGCGATATTGTCGTCTGTTTCTTGGTCCTCCAAGAAATAGGTGCTCCTCCAAGTAAAATGCAATAACCGGTAACTGATCTTCTCGTGTCCTTACAACGAGCCCAATCAACATCACAAAATGTTTGTAATTGAAGGTTACCCGTGGATGGTAACATGATGCCTTGTCCATGTGTTTGCTTAATATATTTGAGGACTTGATGAGCTGCTGCTTGATGGGATTGCCGAGGTTTGTCCATGAACTGACTTAAGATGTGCACAATATAAGTCAAGTCTGGTCTAGTTATAGTCAAGTATATTAACCTTCCAACTAACCTTCTGTATGCTGATCCATCCTCCAAAAGCTTCCCATCAGATTGTGTTAATGATACATTTTGTTCCAAAGGAAACTGGGATGGCTTGACACTTAAAAATCCTGTATCATTCAAAATATCGAGGGTGTATTTTCTCTATGACAAACTGATGTCATGCCGTGATCTTACAACTTCTATGCCGAGGAAGTACTTAAGGTGTCCCAAGTCTTTCAGCTTGAATTGTCTGGACAAAAAAAGCTTGGTGTTCTCTATTCCTGCAAATTATTTCCAGCTAATGTCACATTATTGGCAGAGGTTGTTTTACTTTTAACATGCTGAGTATTTGTTGGCATTCTTCGACTGTGAAGGGAAAACTCACCTCCTTTCTTTCATTCTTGTGTGATGCCACTTGGTTGCCCTTGGAAATTATCGCATTAAACTCAGCTTTAGTCACTGCTTTCTTTTTGCGACAATATTCGGTTGTATGTCCCTTCAAGTGGCAGAAAGTGTATCTGAGATGTGCGCGACAATCCTTGGTAGTGTGATTTGTTTTGTTACACTTGGAGCATCTCGGTTCAGCTTCAATCTCGTGGTTTGAATTCCTAATAGCAAAGACAGTATCCTTAAGTTGAGCATGGCTTTTCCCGACTGTCACCTTTGATTGTTTCTCATGGCGAAGGACTAGTGAATATGCTTTTTTTAGTGTGGGTAATGGATCTTGTAGCAGAGTGTTGCTACGAACACCCATGTATGAATCATTAAGACCCATGAGGAATTTTATGGTTTTCTATGTCTCCATGTATGCAGATACTTCTTTGATTGGTCCACAAGTGCATGTTGGAAAAGTGCAAAGTGCATCGCTCTCATCCCATAAGCCCTTTAGCTTTGTGAAGTAAGATCCTATAGACATGTTTCCCTGCACACAGTTGTGAATTTCATTCTCGACATTAAATAGTTGAACCACATTCACATGCGAGAATCGTTCTTGTAAATCAAGCCACATTTGTCTGGCATCTTTGCAGTTGATGATGCTTGTGGCAATTTCTTTGGACATGGATCCTAATAGCCATGTTTTCACCAGACTATTGCACTGATTCCATTGTTGATGCTCATCAAATTTCTTCTCATTAGGCTCCTTCATTGAGCCATCTATAAACCCAATCTTATTTTTAACAGTCAGAGCCATAGTCATGGATTGGCTCCGTGTACTATAGTTGTCTTTAACCAGGGAATGTGGCATAAAAACAGCGCCAGGTTGATCTGAATGGTAAAGATAGAATTAATGATTGAGATGATCCCATCTTGCGCCTGCTACTGTGCTTCCTTGGTTTTGGTCTGCCATAGAAGTCGGCTAGAGGCTTTGTGTTTATTTTGATACTTAGATTATTGCTCTGATACCATGAAGAGAAATAATATTCTTCTTATTATTTCAATTAACAAAAAGATTACAACTTATAGTAATAGTTTTGCATCAGGATCCTACACTATTGCCTATAATTAAGCCTAATTATTTGCAAATAAGAGAAAAAATAATTTAACAATTCAATTACAAGTTTACTGCCAACTTAGTGCTAATTTGGTTTAGTGTCTATTTAGTGCTAATTAAGTTTATTGCCTAATCAGTGCTTGATTTCCGTAACACTACAAAATCAGCTACTAATAACTATAATTTCAGTCTAATTATAGTAATTTATTTACACCATAATTATATAAATATTGAAAATTACTTTTTAATATAAATAATTAACATTTGTATGGAATAATTAAGAAGTTGCGTACTAATATAATTTACTCTAGATATTTTTTTTAGTGGCTCCAATTCGACATCCGGTTGGATATCTTTTTAAAAGCGGTCCTTTTTTAGAATAGGACAGCGGTGGTGGTTTTGTTAATCTTAACTTCGGTACTGTTTGACATTACGTTTGAAATGGAGGTCGGGTAAAATTTATTTATTTTGAACCGTTAGCTTTTCAGCTCTAGATTCCTTGCCTGCCTCTATATATACACAGCATGAATGTCTGAAACAATTCATCACTTGCAGTTTTAGCTGAAGAGAGAGCAGAAAGATGGAAGTAATGCAAGTGCTTCACATGAACAAAGGAGATGATGAAAATAGTTATGCAAAAAACTCGAAAGTGCAGGTCTGCATCCTCTTTTCCTTTTATTTATTCTTATATTTAACAATATGTGCACGTATACATGTTTGCTCGCTCCCATAGTCTAGATGTAACCGATGCGACGTTAATATATATATATATAAAAGAAGCAAAAAAAGGTTTTAATATTCACATGGTTTGGAACAATTTCTCGAGGTTTATCCATGGCACGAATCTGCTTTTTATCTTTTTTTAGTCTTGAAGATAACAAAAGTGCAGTCAATATGCGCTACCCTCGGGGCTCTTATAATTGTTTAATTTTGCAGAGCAAGATAATATCTCTAGGAAAGCGAATCAATGAGGAGGCTATAATGCAAATATTGTGCAGCAATATCCCTGACATCATGGGAATTGCAGACCTGGGTTGCTCCTCTGGACCTAACTCGTTGTCAGTGATCTCCGAAATTACTGATATCATCTATGCCAAATGCAGAGAGTTGGGGCGTCCAACACCAGAACTTAAGGTCTTCCTGAATGATCTTCCTTCTAATGACTTCAATTTTATTTTTGGATCCTTGCCAGCATTCTATAATAAATTAAAGAAAGAAAAGGGTTCCGAGTTCGGGCCATGCTTTGTATCAGCAACGCCAGGTTCTTTCTATGGTAGATTGTTTCCTAGCAGGAGCTTGCATTGTGTGCACTCTTCTTCTAGTCTTCACTGGCTCTCGCAGGTTTGTATGACAGACATATATACTATATCATCATAATCAAGTGCATGTAGGAACAATCAGCTAGCAAACACAGGGCTGGTTTCGCGTAAGCCACCCAATTCTCCTACAAACAATTAGGCTCGCATCGCATGGTCTTGCATTTTATTGTTTATCTTAATTTGTGCTTGCCGTTTGTTTAGAAAAGAGGTGAATGGAGGAGAAGTGAAGAGAGAGGGCGGTGATGGAGGGGAAGAAAATAACTTTATAATATTTATGATACTAACTTAATTATATTCAATATTTATTATCTTTCATTCACTTTTCTACCCAAACAAAAAAATATATATATATCTCGAGGGAATAATTTTCCCCATCCCTTCCCTTCCCTTTTGTCATAATTTTTCTCTGCGAAGAAACTGTGAAGGACTAATTAAGCAGTCCAATGATTTCCCTTCTTTATTGCATGTGAGCTTTTTCGGTGGCTTAGAGAATAATTGCAAGTGCAATTAAATTCACCTACCCCACTGCACAATTTTATCAGTTAAAAGAAAAAAAATATACTTTTTTTTATATTTTCAAGTTATTTTTTAATGAAAAGCTATCAAAGTAAGCAGTTTTCGAGAAAGGAAAGTTCAAGACAATTAGAAAAAATTAACGGACATATCCTTGTTTTAAAAATAAAAATTCATTTTAAAACTATTTTATAAATATATTTGTTTTTGTTTTTCAATTAAATATGTTTTTTATTTGTTTTTTTTTATATAGTTAAAAACTGTCTATAAATATAAAAACATAATGAGTGTGTGTGTGTGAAAGTTGAGATAGGATGCTCTCGTTGCTAACTAAGAAAAAAGACGGCATCAATCCTTTGTTAAAATTAAATATGATTGTTACCATATATGGTGTATGATATTATTTAAAAGAAATTTTTATTTGTAAATATATTAAAAAAATTAAAATTTTTTTTATTTCAGTACATAAAAATTTTTAAAAATACTAAAAAAAATATCAATTTAATATTTTTATAAGATAAATATATTTTTAAAACATAATCAAACACATATGGAAACACATAGTACACAAGGACCACCTACTTATTGATTTCTTCATCCCATAATTTAAGTGGTCATAAAGTCATAGCTAGTCTCATTTGACAAAACATGTTGAAATATTTCGGCCAAGCAAGTAGCTTCAATGAGCTGGCACCGGCCTCTTCCAAATACATGGCTGGTGTATATTATATCAAGAGCGTGGTTTATTAATTCCTTAACGAAATATATATATGTTTGATCATCGATGGGCATTGCTTTGAAAATCAAGAGAGAGAGAGAGAGAAAAACAAATGATATAAATATTTCATATTGGATCGATAGAGTTACGGGTCTAGCCAACTTATAAATTTTAGATATCATTTTTTTTTTAAAAAAAAAATATGTGTTTTAGGACAAAATTTATATAAGATTCTAAATCTTAAATTTATTATAAAACTGTAAATCTTAATATTTTAACGTGAGACAATATCTTTTAAGGTACTAGCTAATTAATCAATTAATCTTCTAGTTTCCCTTCTTACCAGAGAATGCTTAATTAAGAAAAGGTAGCAATTAATATGTGAACAGGTTCCAGCTGGTCTAGAGAGCAACGCGAGGACGGCCATGAACAAGGGAAAGATTTATATATCAAAGTCAAGCTCGCTTTGTGTGTTAGAAGCATATTCATTGCAGTTTCAAAAGGACTTTTCGTCGTTTCTAAAATCGCGTTCGAAGGAAATAGTTCCCGGAGGCTGCATGCTCTTGTCATTCATGGGCAGGAGATCTACCGATCCCACCACGGACGAGAGTTGCTACCATTGGGAGCTCTTAGCACAGGCACTAATGAGCATGGTTTCTGAGGTGATTAATTTCGTAATGCTTTAATTTGATCTTGTGTATTTGCTTACAATTTTACATTGAAGTAATTCCTTGAGTAAATCTGCACATTTTCAACCTAGCTCGATTTCATTTCATACCTTTATCGAAAATAGTTTATTCAATACTTTTCTCATATATTCGTAACTCAAGAGAAAATGGCTTTATAGATAACAAGCCTAACTTTTTGTTTCAGTTGATCTAAATTCTTGTTGCCGTGATGTTTTCCATTTGGGATAAGCATCTAATTAAGGAAACGAATAAAGTTGGTGGATAACAGTTTATTTATGCCAGCACAAAATGCATAACCAACTTGGGAATGGAACCACAACATTCTTATATACATATATATATAAACATCAAGCTAGCTTTTGTTTTAATTTTGGCGTTGACTAACCCTACAGGGGCTCGTCGAGGAAGAAAAGGTCGATTCCTTTAACGCCCCCTACTATGGTCCATGTGCGGAAGAAATGAGGTTAGAGATTGAAAAGGATGGTTCTTTCAGTGTCAATCGGCTCGAGACCTTTGAAATTGACTGGGATGGAGGGGTCGACGATGTGGACACCACGTCTGGTGCAGCATCACGTGGACAGAGAGTGGCCAAGACAATCAGAGCCGTCGTGGAGTCGATGCTGGAATCTCATTTTGAGAAGGACATAATGGACGAATTATTTCGGAGGTATGGAGAGATGGTGGAGGGTTACTTGTCAAAGACCGGAACCAAGTACACCAACTTGGTCATTTCAATGGTTAGAAATTAAGGGCTAGGATATTGCAGAGTATTACTTGTACAAGATTACTCGAGTAATAAGAGCTTCATGTCATTATGTCTTTTAAATGCATTGTTGTAATTTATCGTATATTTAGGATACTTGGTTCGAAATCTTGGATTTTGAACAATAATTGGCACAAGGTTTGCTTGTGTCAATGTTATAGCAACTTTTAATTATCCCAATAATTTTTATAAAATCAAGATTTAAAACATGAAGATTTACTGGATTAAAAAACATTGATTAATTAAAAAAAGCTACGCTCTTTACGTCAACGGGGATGTTTCCATTTCCGGCCAGCAAACCAAAATGCCGACGCCCATTTTCTCGGCCGTACACTACACTATCCAATTTCAAATATTTATGCCAGAAAGGAAATAAGACGGCCATACCAACATAGTTTCATGTTTCACTTCCGAAAGTAGAACAAATGCTGCCTCTTCTTCCGTCTACGATTTCTTCCCTTCGTTTCTACGCGGTGCTTCTTTCCATTTTTGTATATTCTATATTTGAAGCTGCTAATTAAGGTGCCATAATCAGATAGCAAAGGATGATATCCCACCGGGTAACCATACAGTTCATGGCAGCCATCAATGGCTGCAGAGGTTCTTATGCCTTCGTTCAAGCTCGCCGTTTAAGGTACTAATAAACTTTATTGAATTGATGTTGGAATGTTAATAGCTCAGTATTAGATCAGGATGATCGTTCTTCTATTATTATTATTATTATCAGAGAACTCGAATCTCTTAATATAACGAAATCAAAGGAAATAAAAGAAAATTTTTAAAAAAAAATATTTGCACAAAGATATTAAACTAATTTTGATTATTACAGGTATGGAAATTGCTTCAAGACCACCATATTTGGAGTGACACAAGTTTTTGTTCCGAGTACCGAATCAGCTAAGACGACAATCTTACATGACAATTCGGGAAAATTCACGAAAAGATGTCGATATCTGTTTTCGTCAAATAGTTTGATGAACTGATTGTGAAGAATCTTGACACTTGGGATAATGTTGGCATAATCACTATACTTGGCCAGGCACTCGAGGTTAGTTAGCTTAATATTAATTTATATTCCTACCAGCTCAAAAATTATTTCTTTAATTCTCTCCCTTGTTTCTTTCTTTATATTGTGCTTATCTCTTTTCTATTAAATAAATATTGATGATTATCATTTGAGCACGATAAAGTTGTACAGTGAAATATTATTATAACTTTTGATCAATTGAATGTGATTTTCTTTATTATTTTATATGTTTATCTTTGTCCTATTAAATAATTATTGGTAGTTATATTTTAATAATCTATGATGAACATGATAATCCCTTTTTTTTAAAAAAATATAATTAATCACATTTTTAGTGCTGTGCAAATAGTGTTTGATCATTATACAAAGTGATCACATAATAAATAGTGTTTGATATCATAATAATAATTTTTTTAAAGTGTGTTTTTTTTAAAAATATATCAAAATAATATATATTTTTATTTTTAAATTTTTTTTTAACCTAACATATCAAAACAACCTAATAACAAAAAAAAATAATAGTTTAAAATAAATATAAATAAATATTTTAAGAAGTGCGGCTTGGCCGTAAATATAAACAGCTCCTAAAAAATTTAATTTAAAATAAAAAAAATAAATGTTTTAAGAAGTGCGGCTTGGCCGTAAATATAAACAGCCCCTAAAAGGGGGAGGTCGTGCAGTCCAAGCATTTTCCTAACCTAGTTACTAGGCCCATATATTTTCCTTCATATGTACGTAGCTCAAGAGCACATTCACGTCAACTGGAGCTATTATGATACCGTAAGCATTGTTATTGTTTCAGGACGAGAGAAACAGAGACGGTCAAGACAGAAGACAGAAGAGACAAATAAGATACAGATATAATTGTGTTTCATACTAATGTATAAAATAAAATAATTATTTTTATATTAAACTTGGTTATGATAGATAAAATAAAATAAAATATATAAAAAAATTATTTTATTCTTATTATGTATTATTATCAAATTTATATATTAATTTTAACACTCAATATAAACTAAAGTGTGTGTGTGTATAGACACTTTATATTGAGTGTTAAAATTAATAATATTATAATAATCTTACTTATAAAATTAAAAATAACTTAATGGTTTGACCTGTGACCTGGAATGAATCGAGTTTAAAAAAAATAGAGAAATGATCGATATGGTCTGACTTGGTCAAAAACCTAGGTCAATCCAGGATAAAACACAGGGCAAAAACTCATTGACTTTTCAGGAAAAAATTTTTTTTAATGAAAACAAGATTGCTTTGATTATTTTTTTAAAAAAATATGGGTTAGGAATAAAAAATAATAAATATTGTTTGTGAAGTTATGTCCTCTATTTATCTTTATTTTAAAAGTATAGAAATTCATTTTAAAATTGTCTTCATGATAATTTTATTTTTATATCTCTATCTTTTTAACCAAATATATTTTTAACCAAACATATTTTATTTTTATTCTTTGTATTTTTTTATTTTAGGACAATAACCAAACACTACAGGCTTTATTGGTTCATGATATTTTTACAGGCTTTAGTAAATTTCTATGGCCCGTGGCCCGAATAGAGAAGCCCTTAAGAGGCTAATTTTTGGGGCAAAACCTTAAGTCAATTTGAAAGCCTTGGAGCACCGCGTTTTTCTCAGGAAATCTCATTATGAATCCGATAACAAAAACTAAAAAGCCATGATAATGATCTTGGTATGTAATTTTTGCAGATAACCTTCAAAGCCACATGCAGGAATGTTGATGAGCTTAGAGGATGGGCAAAAACGAGATATGCTGCAAGAGGACATAACTCATGGCTGTGAAGCAATGCTCGAGTCCCCAAGAGGTTTCCTAGACTAGATTTTACAAAGGCCTTAAGGTAATCTACCAATGAAGTCCATTAAATCATAAATGAGCTTCCAATGTTGTGGGCTTGAGATATATTAAATTCCTTTTAAGTCCAAATCGAGTGTCACTTTCTGATGCGGTGAACTTGATAATCCTAAAAAAAAATGGTGATTCAGGCCAGAAAAAGGATCGTGAACACCCTAGACTTGATTATGACTGCAAGAAGAAGATGAAAAAGTGGGTTCTGATGATGCTTTTATGTTGTTAGACACATAGATAAAAGATAACATCTTGACCATGATTATTGCAAGTCAGAAAATAGCTTTTCTGAATTCTGATAGCTACTACACGCCTCGAAAATTTTATTATACCCAGATTTTATTATACCCATTGGAATAAAAGATAACATCTTGACCATGTTTTTGCTCTCATCATAGGATTTTTTTTTTTAAAAAAAAAAGCTGGAAAATTAATGCTGCAAGGTCAATACACCAACAAATTTAACCCTCGAAGGTTTGATGTGAGTTCAACTATGGTCAAATCTGATTTAGTTTCTCTCTTCTTTTTTTACCATCTCGCAGTAATTAACTTAATGGAAGAGTTTGAGCTAAGACTAGAGATCGACAAGGCCTTTCTGTTTTTCATATACAGGATGACAAAAAGCCATGCAGCTTCTTAGCATTTGGGATGGGATGGGATGGGAGCAAGGACCTGCCTGGGAATGAACAATATGGCTAAAGCCATGGTGCTAGTTTTCCTTCACCGTCTTACCACCACCACTTACAAGTGAGTTTTCTTTACCATCAGTCTGGCTTAACAATAGATTTGAGATTTTTATTTCACATTTTTAAAATGAAACTAACATGCGCAAGTACACATAAGCAATCACTATGCAGTACTACAATAATTTAAATTTTTAGGATTTAATTCAATTAAAAACCATTCTAAATAAGTATTTTTTTAATCGGATCAATAAAATCATAAAAAAAAATAATTTTTTTATTTTAGGCTTACCTGAATCAACACACTATTGTTTTTTAATCTTTCTAAGATTTGATATTAATATTTAGCAATCCAATTTATTCTATTTTTTTTTTTGGGATTGATTATTGTTTATATCTTCTTATTCTATATTTTATAAAAAATGCTAAACATAATTTATTTATTTTCTCAGCTGGAAGGTGATAGATTCAGACTCAAGTGTTAAGAAATGGGCATTGTTCTCCAGATTAAAAGGTCGCTGTCCGGTTCAAGCAACCCGTATTAATAATAGAAAGGATGTCACCGCGACTCGTGGCTCTCAATAAATAAATTCTCCGTAGACTATGGACTGTCCAAGCTGACTCAAAGGGGAAAAAATGAAGGCTTTCGGGTACTTGGCTTATTGGGTGGTTATTACTGATTGAAGTAAGAATTATGCAGGATTCTTACCAAATTCTTAATATCCAATATAATGTTCTTGAATTCTAGTCCAATAACAGCTTTCTTTGTTTCTCATTACATGTAAATATGGCAAAATAGGTGAGTTGTGGATACATGTAAAGTTATTAACTAAACCCCATTTCATTTAACTTAAATTAACTTGAATGAATAAAATAAATAATTTAAAAAAAAAACAAATTAGATCAACAGACAGACACATGATCCCTGTTGGTGAACAAGAAGCATGTAGGAAAATCAGACAACATTTGCAATTCAATCATGAGATAGATGCTGCGTATCTATGTAATTGATTAAACTCATGGCTTGATCAATTTCTTAGAAAGCAAAAGCGTGCCACGATAATTTTAGGTAGTCTAAGGCATGCCTTGATAATATAATCTAATCAACCATCACCAGCCACAGCATCCATGTTAAATGAAACGAGTGTCTTTATCTGCTAGAATGAATCAAGACAGGGCTTGCACGCAGGGACAAGGCACGCAGTTTTGACTCCTTGAGGGAGAGAAAAATACACCCCCCCCCCCCCCCCCATTCTATTTTTCTCCATGGAATATCTCTGAAGCCATGTCCCTTTGCAATTATTATTATTATTATTATAGGGAGCACTGTGTTGATTCTAACAAATTATTCATCACCAACAAGTTCCTGTCCAAATTATCATATAATGCCTGTGTTCCCCGACCACACCATGACTCCAAACTGGATGAAATACACAGATTTTATATGCTCCAATAATTGGCTGGTGGATCTTCGGTTCATGATTTTATAAGTTGGCTCTGCATGATATAAAGTGGACAAATAATTGTTTCTTTTTCCTGGCTTCGTTACATGCCATGAATACTAGAATAGGGCATTGTTGGTTCTTTGACATGAGCCCACGATTGCAGCTCCTTTTCGCAATATAATGATCCAGTTTGGATCAAGTCCACTCGTCTGCCTACCACTACTTTGTTGTTAAGTAATGCTCCTCTATGATTTTCTTGACGTGGGTTAAAATACACAACCTATATATAAAGGCAAGGCAAGAACACAAAGGCTAAGCTCCTTTACTCACGCACACACTACTTTCTTTGTCACAATACTCATGGCATTAACTAAATAGAAATGGACATTTCGACTAAAGTTATCCAGAAGATTGAGAAAGTGGGAGCAGACCAGTAAGATCTCTGTGTGCAAATCCATGGGTGCCATGCCATCATGGTCTGCAAGTGATCATTCTTTTGTACGTAGCTTTTCCTAAAGTGATACCATTTTTTTTCCTTTTAATTTCTTAAGATGTTAAATACCTATTACTTAGGGGAGCTGTCCTATCATTCAATTTATCATCTACCTCATCGATCATCACTTGCTGAATTACTTTTCAATAATTAATAAGCTGCCTAGATTTCCATCACACACACACACACACACACACACACACACACACACACACACACACACACACACACACACACACACACACACACACACACACACACACACACACACACGTTTCTTCAATTCAAACAATGACAGTACTGATCAGTTTTTGCTTTTTTTCCCACCATCCAAATACTACCAGGCTGTAAATATTTAAGCATAACCTAACAAATACAGATATGTTAGAGACAGTTGGAAAGTATGGACTCGGTAGTTGAGTATCTTAGAAACAATTATGGGGGGAAATTGTCGCTATATGTTTTGCTCAAGATTTGTTGCAATTTCAGGTTCCACCATGGATTAAATTTGTCATCCCTAACACTTGTTGTACAGTTGATGATGTTGACTTCACTTTATCAAATACCTTTGCATGTGTTTAAGGTCTGCTTTAATGGTCACCAGCTTGATGTAATCTAGTGCTCTTGTCAAATCCACTAGGACTCTTCATTGTTAATAAAATGCCAGCAGGTACGTGTGGCTAGGAGGGAGGGAGGGAGGGTCGGGTCCATCTGGTACCTCTAAAAGAGAAAATGGGACATCTTTCTTGTATCACTTACATGACTCACATAACAGCAACTAAGCAGTACAACCAAAGGAAGTGGCAAACCAAAGAGACAAGGTTGCGTGTGCTTCGAAAAGAAAACTTGAGTATAAGACAAATATATAACAAAAAAAAATACGTAGTGGATTGTAGCTTTAAAAATATTGTTTTGCTAATACTTAAAACACATGGTCGTATCATTGGGATTTAATTGTCATTGTCATATTCATAAGGGTTAAAGAAGTCTGGCATTTTACGTTGACAATATTGTACGTAGTAACTAACATACCTTTAGAAGTTTAAAAAATTTAAAGTTGGGGGTAAAGGCTTTTTGGTATTTTTACCTTCAAATACACAGTTAAATAATCATATTATATATCCTTGTATTTCTCAAAAACAAAACTAACAGCTAGGGCTATTTGAGTCTTTTTCATATTTGTTTTATGATATTATCAATTGAAATAAGGGACAATTAGGTCTTTGAATAGATATAAAATTAATAAATAAATAAAATTTGTGCGCGCTAGTAGGTGGAAGGCACCAACATTGTTTGGGCGGCACGTGAGGCGCCTCTCAATGTTCGAATGCCACTGTCAGCAACGATGATGGGAGTGGAGAGTTGTTCTCTACACAGTGACTTGACACATGTCACCGGCAGAGATTAGTTGATCTCCGGTGTATGTTTTTTTTTTCCTCCACTTCTCTTTTTACACCTTGGTTTTCACCCCGGCCCTGCTAAAAATAAATATGTTCTCTGGTTGTTGTTTACTTTAATTTTGATCCTCATTCTTTTTATTGTTATTTGCTTTGTTTTTAATGTTTTTTGAAGTTTTTATTCTCGATTTCATCCCTGGACATTTTATTTTATTTAATTTTTTTTATCAAATTTGATCATCATTGATTCTTTTTTAATACTTTTCTTGAATTGTTTTTTGTTTCAGTTTCATCCCTAAACATTTTATTTCATTTAGTTTTTTTATTCAATATTGGTCCTCATTCACTTTTTATTGTTATTTTTTTATATATTTTTAAATTTATTTTTTTTTCAAATTTAGTCCCTGATTATTTTCTTTGCTTTAGTTCTTATATCAGGATTGATCTCATGACTCGAGTCACTGATTTCAAAAATTATCTTAGTTTAACACCGGTTTTTTAGGTCATTTTTATTTTATTTTATTTTGCAATTTTATCATTGGATATTGGGGCTTAAGCTTTATTATTTGTTAAACTTTCATTTCTTTAGGGTTATCCTAATCTCATATCCATAGTTGTGGGATGGTGGAGTTAACCTGAGTCAATCAATTTTTTTTTTGTGTTTTTTTAAATTAATTTTTTTCTAATTTCTAACATTAGGTTATTGGGCTTTAGACTTTGTTATTTTTTTCATTTTCCTTTCTATGGGGTTATCCTAGATCGCCGGTTACTGAAGTTAACCTAAATTGACTCTGGTTTTTTACGACTTTTATACTGATTTAACTTCAGTATTTTTTTCTAGGTCTCATTCTGAAAAAAAATATATATTTTTATCCTGATCTCACGTCATAGGCCATGGGTTAATCAAGTTAACTCGTGTTGACTAGATTTTATTTTTTAATTTTTTTTCAATTTCATTCTTTGACATTAGGTTATTAGGCCTTGAACTTTGTGATTTTTTTTCATTTTCTTTTATATGTGGTTATTATAGGACGCAGGTTCATCGGGCTAACCCAGGTTTACCCGATTTTTTTTTACCTTTTTTTAATTGATATAACTTCAGTCCTTTTTCTAGGTTCTTTTTAAACAATTTAATTTTTTTTATCATGATCCAACGATGCAAATCGCAGGTTAGCTGAGGGAACCCAGGTTGACCCATGTATTTTCTTTGATGATTTATTTTAGAATTGATTTTTTTTTTTAATTTCATCATTTGATATTAAAGTATCGTTAGTTGTTGCGACATGGTCGTGCTTTCAAAAACACGGACCGGACTTCTCATATCCACAAAGACCACGGTCCACCATATCATTGGACATACATCGAAGAAAATACAATAAAATAAAATGAGTAATATTTCATCCATATTGACCATTTTCTCTGCTGTTTCAATTGCAAAAATTTATATCTCAAATAAATAAAAAAAATCCTTCAAACAATCTTTTCCCACAATATAACATAAACATTAATAGCAAATTAATAAGAAATCACCGTTACTAAATCTGGTTTAGACTAAAGGGTTGACTCAAGACCTAACCAAGTCATTAATTTTTAGCTCGAATCTGAGTCAAAAAAATTAATTTATAATTAACTTAGTTAATATGATAGGTCAATTCATGATCCAATTATAATCTAATTTAATATAAAAAAACTTTACAAGAAGCTTTTGTTTTAATTTTTTTAAAAATCAGAACAATATATTTTTTATTAACCCAGGTCACCTCCTTAGACCAGGTCATTGGTATGATATATAGAAATGGTGTGTAAATTATCAATTACCCGGGGAAGCATGGTTTTGATGCTATTAATTGTACGGAGGGAAGAGGTGCTTCGAAGTCCAAAACAAAATGATTGAGATGAACACTCCAATGGTAGAATATTGGATATGGTGTCTCGAGTCTGAATTAAAATTTTGTTTAAAAATACGGTTAAAATTGAGTTTTTTTTTTTAATTTTTTAATATTTTAAAGCTGTTTTGATATATTAATATTAAAAATAAATTTTAAAAAATAAAAAAGATTATTTTAATTTATTTCCAAATAAAATATAATTTAAAAAAGCAATTCTTACTACCCTTCCAAATCCCTTCCAGCATAAACATCAAAGACCACAAATGCTGATTATAATAAAAACAAGAGACCTCTTGCATCCCTCGTGTTGCAGAATTTCCACAACAAGTGGATAAGAGCAAAGCTGCTTCATAAAGAGACCTTCGTATACAAGAAATTGAAAACAAAATCTCCCCAAGTACCCCACGTCAATGGTATTTTTTAACACCAACGTGACTCAACCCCCATAGGACCCAGTGATTAATTATGAAACATAAAGTAGATTCAAGAATAGAAAACACTGGGAAAAGGAGGTAGAATACGAATGACGATGACATTTCCCGAAGGGAAAATGTAGAGGAAGGAGATAGCTATAACTTTGCCTTCGTTATGAGGAATTTATATCTCCTCTATAGCTGAATCACCCACTAATTCAATAATTACGCAATTATGAGATAATTCATTGAAATTAAGGTCTTAATCTCTCTAAATACGCTCTAAACCCTGATCTGCCCTTTAATTAGAGAAAGGGTGGTTTTACACTCGTGAAGATCCCAAACTTTTGAGGGTAGAAAATGCTTTTTTTTTTTAGGAGAACAGGAAATAGACAAAAACAAAATCTGACAACCTAATGGTTTTTCAATCAATGGCTGTCCAAACTACAAATTAAGGTTTCTGAAGTGAAATCTGAACATCTGAGAAGAAGTTATAGTTTTATGTTTCCGAATACAAGATGTCGTTCTAATTTCTTACATATATATGGTATGGAAATTGCAAACACCCTCCTCTTTTAACTGGTAATGATCAACTACACTGAGCAGGGAGCAGCCATCACTGTCATGTTCTGTGCACCTAAAAAAGCTGAAGAGATAGCAGCATGGAAGCTAGAGCCATCAACATGCCAAAAAAAAATTAGTCTATAAACTCTGGAGTTCATCCCTGTCTCCTTCCATGTGAATTGCATTTCTGACCACAACAAAATCAAGCACAATTCAAACTGAAGATTTCCCATCAGCTTGAAAATTCCAGAAATTAACATAAATAACAAAAAAAAAAAAGAGAGATGAAAATTATAATAGTAATAAAAGGGAAATCATGCGTAATACAATAAAGTCATTTCAGAGTTACAATTCCATATATTTAAATCTTATTTGTATTATTATGGATATAAAGACTTAAAAAAAAAAACAATAAAATTAAGGATTCATGAGATTCTTCAATTTTAAAGATATTTGTTTCGGGCAATCCAAGGATGAACTAAGCGAATTATGCATCATGAATCATAAAAACCATCTCGATTTTATGGTACCTAATTATTTTTATTCATTTTTCCACTAATACTGCTAAATATTAATTAATTATCTATAATTAATAGCTAAATATTCTTCCTTTTCCTCACTTGACAAAGCAATACTTTCCTCTCTCAAAATCTTCTTCTTAGTAGCAATAAATCTCTCAATTGTAAGCCTAAACTCGTCACTATTCATCTCCAGCATCGACTTTCTCGCGGCGCCCGGAGTCTTATAATTAAGGCCACCAGTACGGACTACAGTCAACGTCTCCCTTCCAATCTCCGTCTCCGATCTTCGAAACTCTCGTGGATATTCCCTTTTCTCTTTCCCATGTTTCTCTGATAGCGTCCTCCTGAAAAACTTCTCCTCTTTCACCACTGTAAGATCACGAACTGGATTTTTTCCCATTTCATCAACATTGGCAGCATCGTTAGTTTTCTCGCAGCAAACAATTTGTTTTTCGTCGTCGAGTGTATCTTTCTCACGAACTGGATTCTTCTCTTCTGCTTGAACTGGTTCCTCTTGCAGCGATGAAACAACAAACTGTTTGTCCTCTCCGGTGGTTGTTTTCCACCGAGGACAGGAGGTGGAGAAGGAAACGTACTCGTCATAGATATCGGTTTGGATTGGAGTGTCGCTTTGGTCATTGTTGCTGGGTGTTGTAGATGACAGGTAGACGACGATTAGAATAAAAACGTTTGCAAGCACAAAAGCATAGATTTTCTGGTTAAAAAAGGAGAGATAACGAGAGGCTGCATGTGTTATGACAGGGAAGCAAGAGAAGGAGCACCAAAGCAAGACTAAAGCTCCCACAGTTTCCAAGAAGCAGTAAAGGTTTCTCTTTCTGTCGTACCTTCTCATAGCATCGGCTTTCGCAGCCTTCACTTTGTCAAATATTTCAAAGGAACTAGACATTTTTGGTTTGTGGGGTTTTGATCTGAAAGAAGCCACTTGATAAGGAACGGCAATCGTAGGCTATGAAAGAGACATAGATATAGAGAGAGCGAGAGAGTAAAGAGAGCTTGTAAGGGGCTTTGGCGTTGCTCGGAGAAAAGGGTTCTTGCAGAGAAGGAAAGTGAGAGAAAATAGGGATACCGAGAGGGATAGCAGGGATTCTGACTGAGATAGCTAACTCTTTTTTGGTACAGTGTTGCCTTATTGGTCTGGTTCTTGTTGAAGTTCTATGAGGAAAGTTGAAATTGTAATACAGATAGATCTCTCGGGAGGTGGGAGGGGAGGGAGGCTTTTATAGAGAATAATTAGTCTTCCCATTCTATGATATACAGAGATTTATAAATGCGAACAAAAATTAATTAATAAAGGGGAGAGAGTCTGAACAACGAGGGCCGAAACTTCGACCAGAAGAGGGTCTATGGGCAAGTATGTGCAGAAGAGATGCATGGCATGGACTACTGGCACGGAAGGTCTCCATCAACTGTTGTGTCGTGGCCTATAATCTCTACATATTTAATATTACTCCTTCCTAATAGTGGGCTCTCTGTTTTTTCTTTTTCTTTTTCTTTTTCTTTTTTTCATAGTTTCTCATTTTGATAGAGGACACGTGGATTGCGATCTTGCCGTTTTCCATTTTGGCTGGAGGTTATAAATAATTGCAAATTGCAAACTTACCATTTTAATCCTTTAATTAATCGCGAAGGGCAAGATCCTTCACAAACTAAATTGATTCAAGTGAATAAATTGATGTGATTTATAAGAATAAAAATAAAGTAATCTAGTAATATCTTTTTTTAACATTAATAAAATAGAATCAAAGCTCATAAATAGAAATGAAAATCATATTTATACAGTTCAATTAAAATAGACGTTGTCCTAGTGCAGGTACTTTAAGTTCTAGTTTCCTGAATAAATAAATAAATAAATTCACTTTTGATAAGTATATATTTTTTCCTCTATTTGTATTTTCCTCTCTTAAGAATGGCCATAAAATTATACTTGTTTTATATAGGAATAAAATTATACTTAACTGTTGCTGGTTTCTATTAGAGTGCTGGATAATTTCTTAAAACAATAATGTTATATAGACAAACAAACTTAGAAATTTTTTAATAGAAATACATGCAATAATTTTTTTTTCTTATGAAAACTAATAATCTATCATTAGGGTATATGTACTTTATTCTTAATTAGTTGACCAATTAGTATATGATTTTGATATAAAAAAATTATATGCGATGATATTTTAAAATCCAATATATTCAGGTACAAGGTTTTTTTTGCATTTGGATAATAGATAATCATATATTCATGTCAATATTTTATTCTTTCAAGTTTAAAAAATAGATAATTGATGGTAGAAGATCAAGCAACTGCAAAACAGTTTATTCTGGTAGGGTTTAGAAATCCTCAGCTAATAAAGTTAATATATAGCTTTTAAGAAAATAGATTGTAATAAATGAGAGAATGAACATTAAATTTCAAGAACAAAAGTGTTTGTTCTTATTTTGGTACGATAAATACCCTAGGATTTAGAAGTATTAGTGTCTAGAGAATAAAAATGATCAGGCATTTACCTAAGTGGTTTAGAGGGTGTTTATAACTCCTGAACTTTATCGTTGGACTAAAGTAGAGGGGTTAGAGAGTCATTTTTTTCTAATAACATTAATTAGAAACAAATATCCCCTATACGATATTAATGGGGTGAAAATATGGTAGGCTCTTAGAAAAGTTTTTATACACCTTTGGGTGTAGGGAGACAAATATCCCTAACATTAATATTTTATATTAAAAGTTATAAAAACAAACAAACAAAACCTAATAACCCAACATGGGGCCTATAATGATCTCTAAACCTTTTAGTCCTTTGTGTGTGGCATGCTACCAAACTTACGGTCAATGGGTATGATAGTGAATCAGACACATGCCCACTTGAATTTGGCACATAGTTAACCCAAGGACATCGGGTCAAGTAGCACACCAAACCAATGCCCAATTGGGCTTGACACGCGACCAAGTCTAAGGGCGGAGGATCTCGTAGTTTGCTAAACCCATGCCTAATTGGGCTCAGCACGCAGCCAAGCCCAAGAGTTCTAGGTCTAGCTATTCACAAGATTCGTATCCATTTAGGCTTAATACGGTGCCAAACTCACAAGCGGTGAGTTTGGTAGCTCACCAGATCCATGTTCTTTTGGGCTCAACACGTAGTTGAACTCAAGGACGTTGTATTTGACAGTTCGTTAGATTCATGTCTATTTTGGCTCAATACATAACTAAATTTAAAAATGTTGGGTCTGATACCTCATCAAATTCATGTCCGATTGGGATCAATATATAACTGAACCTAAAAATATTAAACTTGCAAACAAGTTAGACTCATATCAAAACTAGAGATGTTGCACATGAATGCAACATGTTATTGGATTATCACCTTGTATTTGTATCTTTTGAACAAATACTTATGCTTTTTCATAAAGCAAGAAAACTACCGATTCATCAATTTGTTTATCATTTTACTTTTTCAGATTGCAATCAGCAATCTTATCATTCTCAAAATCATTGAAGCGTGGATATATTCAGTACTCTTATATAAATATAAATTGCAATGTTTCCATTCCCCATTTTGATATAAGGAAATATATATAAAGAAATTCCAATCTAGATCAATGAAGCGTGGACATGGTATTTGTGTTTAGCACATTGCGGGAGTTGATTAGAGTTGAAGATCCTTTGATCTTCACAAGCTTTTTCGTTACTGGATCTTGTATTATCGACATTTCCTTTCCTGTTATGTTTTCCGGAGATTGCTTCCCTTAATATTAATGTGTAGTGACTCTTTTTTGGTGAATAATAATGTGCAATGAACTTATTTAGGTTTCCTTATGGTTAATTATTCAACAACTACATTTTGAACACCAACAACATACTCCTTCCATGCAATGCATTTTATTAAACTTAATTTTGCTTAGTAGGTCAACTCAAAACTCGACTAACTTGTTTTTAATTTGAACCGAGTTATAAAAAAATACATTTATAAATTATTTGGTTTGACCAAGTTAATCAGACTAGTTAATTCATGATTCTATTAATCTAGTAAAATTAACTCCAATATAATTTTTAATTTAAAAACAAATATCATTATTTTTTAAAAAATAATTGATTGGAGTGAACTGAAAAACTAATCCAACCATGATTGTATTTAATTACTATGCAATATGCATACATGCACTCACCTCAAAGAATCTTACGAGATAAAAAAATTAACGTAGGAATCTGTGCAATACTAAGGTAAAATTTACAATCTCATGATTCGTTGAAAAGTTGCAATGTCTTTTGAATAAATAATAGACTAGTGACTTTATGGCATGAATTAAATGATACAAATAAAATATTTTAATTTTTATAACCAGTAATATTGAATTATGAATTTTATTAAATATAAATAAATCTACAATCATGTGAGTAAAACCTTTTAATTTCATCATTAAATGTTTGCCTTTGGCCTCGGGACACAGATGAAAAACCCCTAAATATATTATAAATTGAAGAACCAACTTCATCAAAACTTGATGTTTAGCACAATTTTTGTTTATGTTTTTAGGAATTTTTTAAAAGTATTTTTGACTTGAAAATGGTTAGAAATTCCTTCAATACCATAATATTCAGCCAATGACGTCTCTGCCATAAAAATAAATCTTTACCGGGATGCTAAATGCAATGCATCACATGTTCTAATGCAGATGATTTCCCGAAGATTCAAATTCAATCGGCGTGCTAGCTTTACTTTTGTCTGTTTGGTTGTGGAGTAAATTAAATGAAAAAAAAAAGGGGAGCAGATAGAAAATATATATTAACTAGAAAGAAAAGGCAATTGGGTTCGTGATCAAAGTGAATAGTTTAGCACTGGGCGTCGCTGACATGGGAAATTCATGAGCTCTAAGAAAAGGACACAAAGTAGATACATACAAGGTCATGGGCCCTCATGAACTCGTGGTTTTGTCGAGGAAGATGATGAAACCCATGAAATATAGATTCACTAATCCAGATATTATACCCAGCAAGCCAGAAAGGTATTTAATGTATAGCTGTAATTAAACCCTTCCCGTCCCAATATATTAACCCGATAATTATTCTATCTAGGATCTAGGTCGCGTTTGCTTTAGAATCATTATGGATGTTGACTTGTTCAAATCTGAATGACATAAACCAGACCAAATTCAGATGAGACAATGCTCTGTTAATTCAAAAAATTAAAATAAAATTATATTAAAATTAACTTAGATTAACCTTGCAACTCAGCCTCAACTGGGTCGGACATCTAACATGAGTATGAAAACTATGCTTTAATGGCCAGTGATCACACACCGCACGCTTGCGAAGTTAAGCGCTGCAACACTTTTTAGGGCTCGGGAAGTGACCAGGACCAGCAGCTGTGCAGGTAGAGAAGGGAGGGAACTATCACATGACTCCCTGGAACCTGCTGCGAAAAGGGCCAAAAAAAAAAGTAAACAAGAATTTCTCCAATGGGAAATGAGATTCAATTTGACAGTCAGGTTGTTCAGGTGAGTCCAGAGAAAGAAATTTGGATGTTGCTAGCCACATGCACAAGCAACTCATATCATTCCTTCATTTTATTTTAATTATTTCTTCTTCTTCATTCCATGGGATTTGTAGATCATCAACGGCCTTTTTTTAATTATTTTTTCGGAGTTCAGATTAATCAACAACTTCCCGTTAGGTATATATTAGAATTACGTACTTTCCTCTTTTTTTTTTTTTGCTTTTCTTCTTCTTCTTCTTTTCTAATGGAGGTAACCAAACTGTTAAATAAAGGAAAATGTTAATAAATTAGGGGAGAAAACCAGGGATAATTACCAAAAACCACCTGTAGAAAAAGATTTTACCCAGAAAACTATTCAAAACACTTTTACATCTATGAAATTCAAAACAATTTTTTTGATATAAAGGACCCACACATCTAATCTACCATTATGCTAAAGAATGAGAATGGCAATGAGTTAGAAAAAAAAAAAAGCAAAATAAAAGCACAGTGGCTTGTTTCAGTTGAAATATTTTAGTCTTCAAAAAGCACCATGGCACGGGCTGGCGGTGGAGAGAGGAGCTTTTAGAAACAGTACCATGGCACGTTGCAAGTGCAAGTGCAAGTGCAAGTGCAAGTGACAGAGATATTGGTAACTCCGGAAATCTAGGAAAATTAAAATTACTTGATATATATCTCTTTGCCGATACTAACTTTTGGCATCCTGATTAAAAAAAGGGTGAGATTAGGTGAAGGCTATGTTTGATTGATATTTAAAAAAAAAAAAGAGGGAGAAGAAAATGGTTGCTAAAATTATTTGTTTGCGAAAGGAAAAGGTTAAGTAATTGGGGCCCAAGGAAATAAATAAATAAATAAAGTTAATAATACATCTCAAGGGTTTATTTGGAGAACCTATCTCATTCAATTACATGTGAGCCTATTTCCAAGCCACCAGCAATTCTAGAGGTTCAGTCTTATAACATGTTTGCAAATGTGGTTTTATTAATGATTGTTTTTTAAAATATTTTTAATTTGAAAATATATTAAAATAATATTTTTTTATTTTTTAAAAAATATTTTTTATATCAGCGTATTAAAATAATTTAAAAATACTAAAAAATATTAATTTAAAATAAAAAAAATTAAAATTTTTTAAAATATTTTAAAACATAAAAATAAACAGTCTCGTGTTCCTTGAAATAATATTGCTCGCCACTTAAAGTTGCAATTGTTATCTTTGTTACCGAAACACTATAGGAACAAAAAAAAAATAAAACACTTTACTCTTATGTTAGTTTCATGATTATAGTTAAATGGGTCAAATCAATATAAAATTTGAATCAAATAAGTTAATTTAAGTTTTATTTTGAATTTTTTTAAAAAGTTAATTTGGGTTTTGATTATTTCAGTCAAGTTTAAATTGATCTACAAGATCGATTAGGTTAAGCCAAATCAACTCTAAGTTGATTTTTTTTACAACCAGCACAAGCAATGAAACAGGTCAATTGAATCTTAAATTGATCTGTTAAGGTATTTGTAATTGTGAAGGGCAATTCCTGCACGCTTTTAAATTCAACTTTTTTTTTAATTTAGTGGTTAGTATCTTAAGATGTTAAATCTTTTTTTTCCATTGTATAAAGTTTATGAACAATAATACGATAGATTTAGTATACCTACTAATTTCTCAAACTTGACATGTCCACTTGCAATCTTGGACTAAGCTTCTAAGAGTGATCAAGGCTAGCAAGGCATATAGAAAGCATTCACCAACCCTGCATGTTTGGATTCACTAATTCATGGGTTCTGAAAGAGTATATGCATTATAAGATCACTAGTCACAGTCATGCTAACTTTTTGTTTGCGTAATAAACTTTGACTAGGTAGAAAACAGCCAACGGTTCGGGAACACAAGTCTTGCATAGATTAGAGAACGAATAAAAAAGAGCATCAAGGTCTCCTCTACATCTTAGTTTTGACAAGCAAGAGATTTCGTGGAAAATTGTATTAGATTTTCTTATTTTCTTCACATTCTTATATTGAAATAAGCTTTCCCTGTCATTTTTGTTGGCTGTGAAAAACCTGGTCGGTTACAATTAAGTTAAAATATGAAGCTAACAAGTATGGAATTTGAAGATATCATGTGATTGTTTGGATAAAATCTTATCTTGAATGTCCTAACTCGTGGCATTCCTAGGAGCTTGCCCCCTTCAAGAAGGAAAAATAAAGAAAGAAGGTGAAGAGGGGGGGAGATGAAAAGGTCATTGCTTTTGTTAACTTTAGACTAGATAAGACTACAATGGTAGATATTGGATAAGAACACAAGTATTTCTACGATTCTCTTATCTTTTCTGATAAAGAAATTATCCAGCGTGTAGGTTTTTGCAAGATTTAATTACCTGTTCTTTCAATATTTTACTGCTCAATGATGGAACATCCAGCAGAGAATTAACTACAATTTCTTTCTTTTTCATAATTAAATGAAGAAATATGTCTTGAAAATGGGTATAATTTCATGATATTACGCGGTTCATCGAGTTTTTTTCTTTTCTTTGAGAATTGACAGAGTGGAAATAAAAGTCTAGTCACGAAGAAGATTCCACTTTGCCGTGAGCTGAAGTGCTAGAGTGAAGAAGGCGCAGCAATTATAATTGTAGTCAACTCTAGTGTTCCTTGGATGTGCTATGTGTCAAAATCATGAACCTTGTGCTCTACGATTTGTCAGATTAACATGTTTTCTTCTAGCCGAAGGAGTGAAACATACTCTGCCAGATAATCCATAATAAGCTTCGTATCTATCTGACTGCTAAGATTTAGCTTACAGCATGAAAAATCCCTTCTAAATATATTTTTATATCTTTGTTTTTAACACTTCAATTGAATACATTACTATATTTTTTTATATCTAATCTCTTTTAATTTTATTTTATAAAATTCCACAGAGAAACGAGGCACAGAATAAGTAAGCAATTATTCACTACCAACAAAGCCCATGACCCAAGAAAAAGTAGCTCTACTTTGGCGATACAGGCTATATAGATTTCCTTGATCCAAGCAAATGGGCGCCGCCGCATTGGAGGCTGTTTGACATTGCATTTCTACATGTGTTTTGAGTATGTCTTAAAAGTTTATTTGGCATGAAAAATTTGAAGACGCTCGACCAATCCTTTCTCTCCTCCAAAGAATGTAAATGTATGTACTAAAAAGAAAAAAGAGAAGAAGGCAAAAATCGCCCGAATGGCTCGTAGTGAGGCTGATCGCTCAAAAGAGACGATCGAGAACTCCCTTTTGAAGACTCTGCGTGACTCATTACAAAAGCTCGACTCTGCGTGAATGAGTGATCTCTCTGTCCCAATCTTCTTGCATGTGAGATCGTTTAGACTTTAGAGGGTCTCGATGGCCCAGAGGCAATTCCTGTATAATAGAATAGATCACGCCTCCGACTATAAATCTCGTAAGAGAAGAAGGAAATGTAAAACTGATAATTTTATTATTATTATTATTTTGATAGATTTGATGTTGGTGTAAAATATAAAAATTAAAATTAAAAAAAAATTATTTTAATATATTTTCAAATAAAAAATTATTTTAAAAAATATTATACAGTCCACTGCAAAACACACATTTAATAGTAATACAGTAGCAAATTCATTTTCAATGCCCCCGTAAGCATAATAAACAAGCGAAGATCATGCCCTTCAAATTTAATTATTTCAATCTTTTTTCGTGACAGTCAATATTTATACATGTATATTTTGCTAATAATGAGACGGGTTTCTTCATTATTAAAAAATAAAAACAGCAATTCATTACTGATTGTTCCCTTGATTTTTTTTTCCCTTAAAATTTCCCTTTATATTCTTAATGTATCTCATATAGGTTCTCTCTCGGGCAACGCCACTCAACCTCCATGATAGCCAACACACGTAGATTTTTAGTCGCTGCATATCGTCCCTCAATCTTCTTCTTCCTTTTTTTTTTTTTTTTTAAGTAACCGTGGGTGACCGGCCGAGCTTACACACACCTCGATTAATCTTCCGAGATTCTAAAGTTAACAACCACATAAGCCTCTAGTTGCCCTAAAATTTGTGGGACTCGAACTAGTGATCTCTCGGGAGCAAATCTAGAATCTGACTAGTTGAGCTACACCCCTAATCAATCTTGATTTTATAGGTGATGGAAGAGTGTATTTCATATTAAAATTCATTTCCTCACGGAGCTTATGGCTAAAGGAGCGAAGAAAAAAAAGACTCGTTATAAAAGCTTGATAAAAGTCAAAATCCATGAGAAGAGGGTCCACCAAATCAAATTCCCTTAGGTTCTGTTACACGCTAGGCCCAAGGACCTTTGAATCTGGCAAGATGTCAGACCCAACTCTCTTTAGCTCGGCTATACGCTAAGCCTAAACACCCGTGGATCTAGCAAGATACCAGACCCAACTTCATCATGCTCGACTACACACCAGGCCCGAGCGCCTATGGGTTTGGTAAGATATCAAACTCAACTTCCTTGGACTCGACTACGCGCGAGGCCTAAGCGTCTGAGGGTCTAGCAAGATGCTATACTCAACTCCCTTGGGCTCGACTATGAGCCAGGTCCAAGTGCATGTGGGTCTGGCAAAATGTCAGACCCAACTCCATTGTACTCGGTTACGCGCTAAGCCCGAACGCATGTGGATCTAGCGAAATGTCAGGCCTAACTCCTTTGAGCTCGATTATAAGCTTGGCTCAAGTGCTTGAGAATCTGGCAAGATGTTAGACTCGGCTCTATTAGACTCGACTATGTGTCAGGCCCAAGCATTCGCAAGTTTGGCAAGATATCAAAACTCAACTTCATTGGGTTAAACTCGAGAATGCAAGGCATTGCAAAAGGCTGTTCACGGAGCTTGGCTTGCACAGTTCCCAGGATTTGCATGTTTCTGTTACTTCAACTGTTAATTAAGTCTTGAGCACTATGGCTGGACGATGATCATCCCTACTGTGTGCTTAGTATCTGTCAAATAAGCCATCTATGGCCACTAAGGGTTTCATTTATGTCCTTCAAGTCAATCTAAACCGTCCTATCAATGAAATAAATTGTTCTTACGAGTATCCCTTTCTTTTATCTGTGATAGTCCTTCGCAAGAGGAAAATAAAAGTTCCACCACCCTTAACTCTTTTCTAGAACATCAACAACTTACAATCTACGATTCCCATTCCCATGAAAGTTGAAAGAAACAGAATATCATCAGAGAGATTAGCACTCACTGTTAACATTTGAAAGGAATTCCATAACATGCTCCATGTATGATGTATCCAACGAGAATGATTTCTACACATGTTTCCATCTAAACAGCGGATCATGCAACAATGCAGAAGTCATATTTTCCTTAAATCTCTCATAAACCTTGTACGATTTGCCTAAATATGTCACAGTCACAACCCTAAAAAAGAATCCTAACTTATAGTTATCCAGCCAGGTAGATTCCATTACTTCTATTCTGCTATAAATCCAGCAATTAATCCAAAAATAAGCACCAGAAGGCGGCATTCCAGTATTGCATCAGCCCAAAAAAAAATAGGCATTTCATCAAACATTGGTGCATCAATTTTTTACTATTACCAAAAACAAACCCCCCCCCCCCCCCCCAATAACCCAAACAATTATCCACGCCTTAAGAATCCACTTCTTCTTGCCCGCTTTACCAGCAACAGATTTTTCCCTGGCGGGCAAAATAAACTCACCTTTAAGTACAGGAATTCCCATAATCTGCGAGAGCTCTCTGAGTTTCTTACGAAACTTCTCCACCTGGTCAATCTACAAGAACACCAGACCGGTTCCCGAGGTAAAACGGATGGTTGCCTGACCACACATCCACCACGTACTCCTGCTTGGTCCCACTTGTTGCCATCACTAACTCTCCAATGCAATACACCGTTGCGTCTTCATAGAATTCTAGGCGTAGATCTCTCTTCCTGCACGTCAGATGCAGCCCATAACCCCCCGCCCCACTCACCTTCACTTAAAATTTAAAGAAAAAACATTAATGATTATATGAGTGGGTTTGAGCTCATTATACCTTTTTGATAGGTAGGAGAGGAGGAGCGATCGATTTGATTTGGAGGGATGTGATGGTTAGACTAAGCGCCATTTTTTTGTGTGAAGAAGAGAGAAGAGGCTATTTGTGGTCATGGGCTTTTTGGTGTTGATTGGGTCAATTTGGGTCAGTATTTATGATTTGTTTGGGCCAGGCAGGCCTGTAACGCATCAAAATGTTAGGGTAAGTAATTTGAAGAAGTTTAAGAACTCTTTTTTTTTTTTTTTTTTTTTATCTTCTCTTGATTATCTTTTATATCTTGAAAATGTTTAAAAATCATAGATAAATTTTCTACTGGGCTTTTAGTTGCGTTAATGCTTCTCTCTTATATGAATGGAGGTGAGGTCTAGGATTTGAGTTTTATATTCTTGCCATTCAACGAGAAAACAATTCGTAAATAAGATATTGGGTTCAAGTCCTCTTGTCATTCAAAGAAGCAAGGGAAAAAAATTAAAAAAATAATTATGAAGAAATTTTACACGTAATCATAAGTGTTAATAAAGGTTAAGTTGTTAAATCACTGATCATATTTTAGTATAAATTAATTTTAAAGTTAAAAAAATGTAAAGAAAAAAAATATATATTATCCTTCATTTAAGAGTAGAATTTGTTTACCTAAGACTAATTGCAAGCCCAGGTTTTAAACATTTAAAATCTGGCTTATTGGAAAAGTTATGAAATATTTAATGAGGATATAGACTATAAAAAAATAAATAATGTTAAGTATTCATAAATTAATTTTATATTTTTTAAATTTATTAAAAAAACTATAAAAAAAAATTGAATCTCACCTGAATTACACTATATCATCCAGATTTTATAGGACTAATTACAAATTTAAATTTAAATCATTTAAAACCCAGTTAAGATTTTAAATTACTCGAATCCTAGATTAATCTGCTCAGCGGATCAAGTTTTAGAGCGTGTTTGGTATTGTGGTAGTGGTTGCGGTTGTGATTTAAAAAAAGTTGTTTTATAAAAAGTATTTTTAGTTGAGGTTGGTTTGAAAAAATAGGTGTTTAGTTAAAACTGTGGTTGAAATTGAGGTTGAAGAAAAAGTAGTGTAATATGTTTGGTTAAAAAATGCTTTTCAAATTAAGGTTATAAAATAATTAAAAAAGACATATATTAATATTGATGATTTTTAATTGAAATATTAACGATTTAATTACTGCTATTACATCATGAAATAAACAATACTTTATATAAAGTATTTTTATTATCAGATTAAACTATGTTCAATTTCATCATGTATGAAATCTATTCAATAAGAACTACAGTTTCCATGGTTTCCTGAGCGTGCAACAACATAAGGTAAAATATCATCAGGAATAAAATTAAGATTGTGATCAAATTCTGCAAATGTTACACCATCATACGATCTCCTTCAAATGTAATTATGTAGTGCCATTGAATCATGTGAAACATTAGTTTTTCAAATAAAACACAATATTGAGAAAAAAATTTAGATTTTTTTTATTTTACTGGGTCACATCCGGTTCAATGCATTTAGGTTTGGGTCGGACCGATTCGATGCATTTAGGTTCGGGTTCAGCCCATTAACAATGGAGCTGATCTCCACTGTTCATGTAGCTGAACAGTGGAGACATGGAGAAGTGCAGAACAAGAAGAAGAAGAAGAAGAAGAAGAGCGTGAACAGTGGAGACACGGAGAAGTGCAGAACAAGAAGAAGAAGAAGAAGAAAGAGAGGAGAAGGGGAAGGGGCGGCGGCCCTAGGCGATGGTGAGGGAGCCGCGCTCCACTGTTCTGCAACGTTAATAGTGGAGACTCCACTGTTCACGTTGCAGAACAGTGTAGACATGGTGCAGAAGAAGAAGGAGGAGAAGGAGAAGGAGAAGGAGAAGGGGCGGCGGCCCTGGGCGGTGGTGAGGGAGTTGCGCTCCACTATTCTTCAACGTGAACAGTGGAGTCTCCACTGTTCACGTTGCAGAACAGTGGAGACATGGTGCAGAAGAAGAAGAAGAAGAAGAAGAAGGAGGAGGAGGAGGAGGAGGAGAAGAAGAAGGCGAAGGAGAAGGAGAAGGGAAAGGGGAAGGGGAAGGGCTAGCTATTTCTCTGCTGCAAGGCTCGCCATTGTTACTGTGTTGTAACACAGTTGCAACAAAAGCAGCCCCAAGCTGCTTTAGAGAAGGAGAAGGGGAAGGGGAAGGGCTGATTATCCCTCTGCTGCAAGGCGTGCCATTGTTTACTGTGTTGTAACACAGTTGCAACAAAAGCAGCTCCAAGCTGCTTCGATCGTTGCTGCGTTGCAAACGCAACAAAAGGTGGGGCCCATGAACAGTAAATCTCATTTTTTTGGTAACCAAACATGTAGGAGCTACGTTTCAAGTGAAACGCAGCCGCAACAACGTAAACAAACGTTGTCTTATATCTATGGTTTTTGTTTCCCATCAGTCGATATCCTCGTCCACATCAGTGTGAGCAATATAGTCACTATCACCCCTATTATCTCTCTCGACAATAAGAAATATCAATAGACTTTTAATTATCAAGTGTTTTGGGCCCTAAATGGCCACATACTCATGAATCAGTGGACGAGGCGATGAGGCCACACAGGGGCCGCTACTATGTATTTGTGTCTAATCCATAGTTATCACCCAATCCAAGGTTTGACCCGATTAAAATGTTGGGTTCTGAATTATACGAATTAATCTGAATAAATTTGGATTAACTCGAATCAATTTGAAAAAATTAAAAAATATATTTAAAATTTTAATATTTCATATAAAAAAATTAAAAAACAGTCAATGTAAATATAAGCCGTACACGTTATATATATTGAAGTTTAAAAGATTATTTTAAAAGGTTTTGTATCCCACATTAAAAAAATATTATGTTAGAATGTTATTCTTTTAAATTGAAGTATTTAAACCAGAAAGATTTTCTTATTGTACATTGAAAAAACATGACTTTTTTTCTTATGAATATGAAATATATATATTAAAGGACTTCAAATCTCATATTGAAAAAATAATTTTTTTCTTGTGAACATAAAATATATATATTAAACGGCTTCAAATTCCACGTTCAAAAAATAAAATATTTTTCTAATATTTATATAGTGAACTTTGAAAATGGTTAATAACCAACTGAAAAAAATAAAAAGGAGGGGTCTTTAGCATAGTCCTTAAACTCGGACCGGCTTGACAGGTCAACTCGGTGGCTGGACCGGTCCGGGCAAGGAAAAAATTGGGAAAAGAAAAAATTAAACGTGATCATTTTCGGTTCGGTTCTGTTTTTATCTATAAAAACAATCAAACTGAAATTTTGTAAAATATATAAAAAAAAACTGAAATCGATTTCAATTCGGTTCATTTTGATGCGATCCGGTTCGGTTTGGTTAATTTATATTAAAAACTGAAAATTATATTGTTTTTTAGGATTTTTTTGGACTTTCCAATGAGTTCTTTTCGGTTTGGTTTTTTCTGGTTCGGTTCGGTTTATTTCTTAACTAAACCGGTGTGATTCGTTTTTTGATTTTAGGGTTATGAAACCGAAACCGAACCATTTTTTTTGAAATATTCTAATATGTTTTTTTTCATAATTCGGTTTTTTTGGTTATTTTTTTATTTTCTCAGTTTAATCGGGTTTTTTTCATGATTCGATTTTTTCTGTTATTTTTTTCCAGTTTAATCGGTTTGTTGGTTTTTTGCTCACCTCTAGAAGAAACTCGGCGAAACCGGGTTGACCCGTGACCCCGGCGACCCGTCAAAACCTGGTTGAGACCCGAATTTTTTTTTCATATTCATACAGATTGTTTTTTAATTTTTTCATATGAAATATTAAAATTTTAAATATTTTTTTAAATTTTTCGGGTTGACCTGGGTCAACCCGTGTAACCCAGGACCCGGCTCCTTGATTGGGTCAACCCCCGGATCGGGTCTAATAACTATGGTCTCTTGTTAGGAGAAAAAACACATTTAAAAAAAAAGAGTCTCAACCAGGTTTTGCCTGGTCGCCGAGTCACGGATCAACCCGGCTAGTCAACTGAGTTTTGTAGGATTTTTTTTATCTCGGTCTTTTGCCTTACCAGGACCGGTCTAGCCACCGGGTTGACCGGGTCCCGAGTCAACTCGTCTGGCCGGTCCGAGTTTAATAATTATGGTAAAGCATATTTGAAATTGTTGTACAATATATATTTTAAATAGTTTATTCAAAAAATATATATTAAAATATTTTTTTATTTTTTATTTATTTTTAAAATTATCATATATTAAAAAATACTAAAAGAATATCAATTTAATTTTTTTAAAATTAAAGTAACGTAAAAACAAAGAAAGATATCGAGTGAAGCACGCCGTAGGGGAACTTGTACACAGTGACACTGAATTTGAAGTGGGGTTTTCTCGAGTATTTTCGTCTGCATACATACAATTTGCCGAACAGCAATATCTTTCCAGCTGCATTTTCAGATTCTTTGGCCCCTGCAATCATGATTTCTTGATTTCGCCAGGATTTTTATGTGTTTAAGACGTTGTTACCAACTTAACGATATGATCAAAATTGCTGAGTAACCAAAATAGACGTACGGGTCATTCAACCGTCATAGCTTTTGAGACTACTTTATATCTTACCTTACTTTAAGCTTATTATTAGTTAAGATTGATAAATTAAGGAGATTAAAATATCTCTTCACACGACTTTTAAATCATGTCTTTTTACTTTAATTTATAATTCAAAAACTATATTTTATAAATAATACATAGTTCGATTCATATATAATCAAGCGAAATAAATTGAAACAACTTTAAATTATAAGTATATTTATAAGTTATTGATTGGAATTAAAAGTTATTTTACCCAATTTATTCAAATCAAGATTTAAAAAATAAGAAAAGGAATGGTCGCACATGACAAGATTCATCCGATGGTTGCACAGCAAACTGGTTTTTCTTCCTTTTCCTTTCCTTCCTCCACCACAAATATTGTCCGAGCAAGGCGTGTAAGGAGGAAAACGGGGATCAACGGTGAGTGGTGGAGGCATATAAATAGTAAGAGGCCGCAACGTGAACGGTCACCGATGCAGCAGGCACGGTCATGAAACGGAGCACTTTTCTGCGTGAACACGTTGAGGAGACGCCTTGCTCGATATTATACCGTTATGCCAAGCTTACGAAAGATCATGTCGGCTCATTAAATTCATAACAAATACTTAAAAAATAGAAGTGGACATGCAGACATCTCTCTTCCATAAGAACAAATATCTCTCTACCTTGGAATTCATGTATCCATTGTCCAAATCCCATTATTATAATTATTATTTTTATGCATGATGACTCGTGTAGTGCCCTCGATCAATTTGAAAAAAAAATTCGAGCACTCGTAGAGTAGCTAGCTACTAGTTGCTATCCCATGAGTTGTTCTGGCCGGGGAGAGAAACAGATCTGAAGATTAAGAAAAATAATATTCAAATACATAAAAATTCATCCATTATGATCAGAAATATATTTTTTAAAATTTCTCTCTTATTTATAGTAGTAATTAATTACTTTTGAGCAATGTTTGTAATTAAAAAATTGATGGATCGGGGTAAAGTGGGGGGATGAACATAGAGAGGATGGACGACTTGCAGCTAGCTAATAAAAAAGAAAAAGAACGAGTGAGTCAATCCATATAGAATATAAAAGACTGAGAAGTATATATATAAATGAGAAATTAAATATTATATGAATTTCTCTCCAGTCTCTATTGAATTTTATTTTATTTTTTTAATTACTAAATGAAAGATACATCTAACCTCTCTCTTTTTTAATCCTTTAATTTCCTCTTGTCTATAATTCTCTCAATCCTTTCTGCCTTTAACGACGAACAATATTAAAGTATAAAACTTATCATCAACTTAATTGGTTCTATTTTGCGTGTAATATTTGATCTGTGTCCATTCAATTCACATACAAAATCACCTTAATAACAATTATAAACTGTTTTATTTTTTTTCCCGAAGAGTGTTTTTTAATATTTTTAATATATTGATGCGAAAAATAAAAAAAATATCTTAAAAGTATTATTTTAATATGTTTTTAATTAAAAATTAATTTTATAAAAATATCTCCATTGTGTTACCAAACATCCCCTCAGTAATAGTTTTTAAAATTATAAATTTTAAAAAACCATAAATCATAGCTTTTTATCATCAAGGTTTTAATAAAAAAAAATCAATAAAGCTCGTATAAAATCACGAGAAATCAGATACTTTTACAAGAAGAAAAACACAATTTCAATTGCTTCTCCCGTCACCGTAAAAAGGGAGCCAAAACCCGTATTAATTCAAATCGCGGACAATGGACTCCCAACGCCACCTCAGGTTCAAGGGACCAGAGTCAGTGTGACAAGACGGAGAGGTGCCATCCACGTGGGGTCGTACCATTGCTTCGTGCTTTCTAAAGTAAATATCAGCCTCACGTCCATGTCCACCTGTCACACTACAACCAAACATGGCACTCAAAAAACTCCACATTTTCAGCGCCAGCGTGATATTTCTCGTAGTCCGAACACAGAGAATGTGCCCCTTCATGTGAATCAACACCGACCGTACATGTTGCCTGTTGGACAGTAAAAAAAATCTACTTTTGTCGGCTATACTTAAATAAGGCCTCTCGTAACGAAATAATATTTGATTTTGAATCTAAATTCTATATGATGGCGTTAAGAGTAAAAATGATGGCATGAAGGGTGAATGACAATTTGAATTTAAAATGAATTTATTTTTTTAAAACTAAATAAATTATATCCTTTTTTAAAAAAAAAGTTGTGTGTGTTAAATTCTTTTAAAAAAATCTATTTAGTTAAAATTGATTATCAAAATTGTATATACAAATAAACAGTTTCAAAAAATATTCAATATTTAAAACTAATTCTACGATGTTAAAACCTTTTGTAATAGTTTGATTGGTCACGTCATTGTACGGAGATCTCGATTTATATTTCTTGATGATTCCATCGGCAAAATCATCAATAAAAACTTCTACGTCAGCGAACTAATCTTTTTTTTAAATTCTGAATGTTTCATCAGTTATTTTGTTGGTATATACCACACTACGAATGAGCTAGAGAAATCAATGAATCATGGCAAACACATTGTAATAATAAATGCTAATTTAATGTTGATTTTAATCAGTAATTAAATAGTCTATCCTGATTAATTAAGAATGCATTGAATGATTGTCTACTCTTCCTGCTTGAATAAAAGAAGAGGAAGGAAGGTGCCTTTTTTTTCACCTTTTTTTGTTAATTGAGTAAATTATTTTGTGTCAGAATGTAGCATTCCGATGTATGAATTTAAAAAGAAATACATTTATATATTGACTGCTATAAGAATCTTTCTTGAGATTTGGTAGCACAGTAAATATAAGTTTCTGTGTCTGTTTAAAAAAACATAGACAGATGATAAAAGAAAAAAAATAAATTGAAGACCTATAAAAAAATAATAAAAATATATTCTCAACTAAACTGATTTTTATTTTATTTTATTTATTATTTTATTCTTTGTGTCTATCTCTCAATATAGTGAGAATGAATAATTACTCATTCTGTACCATAAAGTCCCTGATCTTGTCATACATTCCTTTTAAGATCCTATTGACGACATTAATTCTTTTTTTATGTTCAAATCATCACTTTAATAAAATTTTAATCAGATCTACATGGTTCAATTTAAGCCCTCTTCTTTGAAAATAATTATTTAATTTGGTAGAAATATTATATTAAACACTTCTTAGGATTGAAATAGGAGATCTGGATAAAGGGTAAAGTTAGTATTGCTTAATTGTGTGGTAGATAGATGTTGCTTTTTAAAATGTTTTTTGTTTGACAATAAATTAAGTTTATTTTTTTATTTTAAAAAATTTATTTCTGACACCGAAAGATCAAAACAATTAAAAAAATAACAATTTAAAACTAAAAAACATATATATATATATATATATATATATATATTTAAAATATATGATAATTCCGCAATGCCAAACATATCTTTAAAGATCCGTTTATTTGTGTAGTGAGATGGGGTTGAGATAGCATTTTGCTTCAACTGTAATTTTAAAAGTATTCGATTAATTAATATATATCATAATTTTTGCATTGATTATTTTAAAAACACTCTTAAAATTTAATTATGAAAAAAATTACAATTTATATCTTTTCTTAAAATATCTTTTGATATTTTAAAACTATAGACACAAAAACTATTACAATACTAAACATATACTTAAGGCATAATTGCTATTGTGGTATTTTTTCTTTGCCTAACTACATAAAAAATCGGATGGTTAGTAAAATAAATTTTTTTACACTGAACCTCGTACATAATTACGTTTTAAATTTTGATTTTGTAAAAGCAAAAATAACATGATTTTTATTAATAAAAATATATTATTTATTCATTTCACATGTATAACTTTATTAATAAAAATCTATTATTTATTTATTTTACATGTAAAAATTTATTCCACATGTAAAAATTTATTAATAAAAATCTATTATTTATTTATTTCACATTTAAAACTTTATTTTACAATAATTTTAACTAAATAAATATTTTTTTAAGTTTAAATTTAAAAAATTATAACAAAAAATATATTTTTTTAACCGTGAGGTAAAAGGTAACACCGTAACAACCACACATACGGGCAGAAGGACTGTTTCAACTTTCAAGTACCATAGAAGACTGGCAGCCGCAGACTGAGGAGTTAAGAGTGGCATGCATAGTGATCACAAGTGATTCTCTCCTGCAAATCTTTCTGTAGAATATTCAAGCCCACCCTTACTTCTTTAGTTTCTCGTGACTTCTGGTTCACTTAACTTGCAAAACTAATCACAATAATCATCACTCTTGCATTCAATCTTCTCTTCTGCCTTCAACTGCAATCCACTCGAAGTTCACATATTTTCACATCCTTTTCTCCTAAATTGTTATCAGTCATTGGAACAAACTCGATCTTTTTAGTTTTTTTTTTATCCGGGCCTTTTGTACTTTGACATTCAAAACTTTAGATATATCAGTGTGGCCTTTATCTAGCATTGTTGTTGTATCTGCTCTGGTTCTGTTTAGGGACTATCAACAAAAATTTTGCATTTTGGCCATCCTTGTATTGTCATGTTATTAATGTTTTAGGAATCTAAATTTCTTGGATCTTACATTAAATATATTTGGGGTTGTTGTTTCTTGCTTTGATTCAAAGATGGATTCTTTCTGTGGAGCATCGAAGGTAAGTGCTGGTGCCAATGTGGTTAATGTTAACAAGGGAAGTATTAGAAATGAAGGGACTCACTTTTGGGGTGAGAGGATTAAGAAGAACCCGAAGAGCAGGGATTTGAGTGCCCTGTTGTGGAAAAATCTGAGAAGCGGTGTGAAAAAGGCTAAGCCTGGAGTTGCCTACTCTGTTCTTACATCAGATGTTAACAAAGAAATTGTGGTGAGTACAAAAACTGTTCAACGTCTAATGTTGATATATTAACATCTGATTCTGTCTGACTGCGATGCTTAAGTTTTTTTTATTATTAATTTTGATTTCAGACGTTTGAAGCACCTGTGTTTGAGACTCAACAAGCAGACCCAGGTAATGTAGCTTCGATCATATTAGGTGGAGGTGCTGGGACACGCCTCTTTCCTCTTACCAGCAAAAGAGCCAAGCCCGCGGTAAGATTTAATTAGCTCATGGTTTCTAGAAATAATTATTGAATTTTTGTTACAAATTTGAGATAACGGGGCTGGGTTAATTTGGTCTTTTGCATTTTTTTGAGAAGAAAACTGTAGAATTTATGTTTGTGTCCTTCCATACAGGTTCCAATTGGAGGCTGTTACAGGCTGATTGATATTCCTATGAGTAATTGCATCAACAGTGGGATAAAGAAGATTTTCATCCTAACACAGTTTAACTCTTTCTCGCTCAATCGGCATATAGCTCGCACGTATAACCTTGGGAATGGTGTTAGTTTTGGAGATGGATTTGTGGAGGTAAGATGGTTTTTGTGCAGAAGAAGGAATTTGAATCTGCTAAATTATATTCAAAACCACCAGAAGTGTATCATGAGATGAACTTATGCTTTGGTCTATTGAGGCAAGGCAGTAATCATCAAAGAATGATCGCTTGTTAAGTGCTTATTACGGTATCGTCATACGTCTTTAGAGTTGTCGTTGTTGTTAAATTGAGTGTTTTTGTAAACTACTGGTGTGAAAGTTCTTAAAAGAGATACCTTGGACAGGTTTTGGCAGCTACTCAAACTCCGGGGGAAGCAGGAAAGAAGTGGTTTCAAGGAACCGCAGATGCTGTGAGGCAGTTTATATGGGTGTTTGAGGTGAGAACTCATAATTTTGTTTTCTGTTGAAGACTTGAAACTGTAAATTAGACTAAATGGGTTTCACTGGTCTGTTCAGGATGCAAAGAACAAGAACGTGGAGCATGTATTGATCTTGTCTGGTGATCATCTTTATCGAATGAATTACATGGAGTTTGTCCAGGTACTATTTTTATGCGTTCACTGGTGGGATATTGCATCAAATACAGTTTTCTTGCATGCCTGATTCCTGGAATTTGACTTAAGTTCTGCTTTTCGATGTCTAAATGTATTTACAGAAGCATATCGACACAAATGCAGATGTTACAGTTTCCTGTGTACCCATGGATGACAGGTATCTCTAATGTCCTTTTATGTCAAATGGCATGGTGTCTTGTGGCAGTGTCTGCTTGCCTTGCAACTATAAAACTGTAATTGTTGTCATTCAATTTGCCATCATTCAGAACATTTATTGTAGATAAATGTTGTTTTGCATTTGGAAATTCATTGAAATTAGATATGTTGCAGTCGTGCATCAGATTATGGACTGATGAAGATTGACAACACTGGACGTATCGTTCAATTTGCCGAGAAACCCAAGGGCCCTGATCTGAAAGCAATGGTAGTTAGTCCTATAATCATCTTATTTTTCATGAGCTCCAATATCTTAATTTTATACTTAATTAAGATCCCTTTTGGTCTTCTCTCAGTTGATATGCCTTCAGTTTTTAAATCTAAATTTAGCTCGTGGTGATATCCTCTTCTTGCTGCAGCAAGTTGATACCACTCTTCTTGGACTCTCCAGACAAGAAGCTATGCAATTTCCCTATATTGCTTCAATGGGCGTTTATGTGTTTAGAACTGATGTCCTGCTGAAGCTTCTGAGGTGGAGCTATCCCTCATGCAATGACTTCGGTTCCGAAATCATTCCATCTGCTGTGAGGGATCATAATGTCCAGGTGAGACTGCCCTTCAAACATAGATTCATCCACATGTCCTTTTTTATTTCTAGTTAATTTGCATAGGTTAGCTTTATTCTAGTAATTGAATTTCTTATTTCTTTTAATTTTTTCTAGGCTTACTTATTCAATGACTACTGGGAGGACATTGGAACAGTAAAGTCATTTTTTGATGCCAATTTGGGCCTCACGAAGCAGGTTGGTGTTATTGCCATCCCTTTCGTTTCTGCAGTATCTACCTTTACACTCTAAGCTAATTGATGAAAGCAATTTTCTCTCTGCTGGGTTATTAGATATTGTGAAATCAGCAAGTCATTCTGCAAAAATCTGTGCATATTGTTTTGGTAATGCTTTGAAAAAAGAGTGAACAATATTGTGGATGGGGTAGAAGTATCTTGTCATTTCCAATGAATTCAAAATCCTATGCAATCTCCGAATTGCTTGTTTACTTTATGGACGTAGATCATCTAGCAGTGAAGTGGTACTTAACCTATTCCAAATCAGAAACATTTTTGTTATTTCATTTTTCTGATTATGGAAAAGACCAAGCTACTTAACCTGGTAGCACTGCAGTGAGGGAAAAAAGGTCGTGATTTGTAAATTGATGAGTTGGTTTTCTTTAATGCAGGCACCGAAGTTTGAATTTTATGATCCGCAGACACCTTTCTTCACTTCTCCTAGATTCTTGCCGCCAACTAAAGTTGATAGATGCAGGGTATGACTTTAAGTTCAAATGAGGTTACAATTTCTAATGTGCTTGGTGCACCTCATGACGCTTTCTTTTATTGCAGATTGTTGATGCAATAATCTCACATGGCTGCTTTCTACGAGAATGTAGTGTGCAACATTCTATTGTAGGAGTTCGCTCACGTTTAGAGAGTGGCGTTGAACTTACAGTAAGCTAGCTTTCTTTTCCTAGTCATTCCCTGCCTCATCGCTTCTCTTCCCTTCTTGTTTAAAGCTAGTACTGAATTAAGAAGACATTCTTTGGTGATAAATTAATTGATTACAGAGGCAGGCTTCTGGATTCACGGGCATCACATTCTTACCCTTTCTAGACTTGATTAATTCAACAAAAATAGGCTCATAGACGGCAGTAGATTAAATTAAGCATGCTGGCGTGCTAGGAAATTGACACCAGCAGGGGCTAGTTATTTTGGAATGCACATTATTGAAGGAATTCAACTGGAAACAACATGCTTTTAGGAGCCTATGCCGTTCCAGATAGTGCTTTGGTTTATATTTAGTACACATGACAATCCTATGAGGCTGCACGCTGTGCCTCTTAAGACCTGTGTCTAATCAGCTGCAGATTGTGAATTTTATCGTCTTTTTATGGAATGTTTGCCTACATAATATCACATTACATTTTTCTTTGTAAAAAAAAAACTATTTAACTCAGCAAATGGTGATCTTACGGATTGATATTGTGACATTAAGTTAGTGGAAAGTTGTAAGCCATTCCGTAAAAGTCAGTGCATTCCATGAGGCATTGTGTTTGCGATGCCTTCAAGGCATCAAATGTTATGAAACCTCCACTCTAATTGCATATTTCTGTCATCTGAAAAGGATCAAAATGCACTTGATTCATTTTTTCCTATCGAAATCCCATAAATACACGTGACTTTATGAGCATGAATTTTTTAAGATAAATGGTGATGTAGAAGCCTGGCCGATTTTTCTTTCATTTCTGGAGTGCCGACTGATTATAGTAATAGCCTAACGGGATTGTACTTATATCTGCAGGATACTATGATGATGGGTGCTGACTACTATCAAACTGAATCTGAAATTGCCTCTCTGCTAGCAGAAGGAAAGGTCCCAATTGGTGTTGGTCAAAATACCAAAATCAGGTAACATTTAAGCTGCAACTCCTCTTTCTAATGCACAGGCACACATGCAGAAACTTGCAAGGTACAAGATGAGACCAGCATGTTGTTTCTAAAGTTTATGGTTCTTTATAAATTCTTTCTTGTAATATCATAAAAAATAAAAAAGGTTAAATTGAATGTTAAATGTTAGAAATTCGAATCTTGGTAATTTGTAAACATAGTATTAGGGTTGTAAATAGAGTATTAGGGGCGCATGTATCCAATCATAATTGCTTATAGCAATTTAAATATTCATATTGGATTCTTTTGCCTGATGGTGGAACATGTGCATGGCTTTTTTTCTCTCTCCCAGGAACTGTATTATCGATAAGAATGCCAAGATAGGAAAAGATGTGATCATCACAAATGCTGATGTAAGTATAGCTTTCTGTTCTTTGAACTTCATATCAACTTAAAATGTTAAAGAAACCAATTAGAAGTGTCCTGTATTTGATTGGCATATGTTTGCTTCGACTTATCAGGGTGTTGAAGAAGCAGACAGGCCAAGTGAAGGGTTCTACATTAGATCAGGGATCACAGCCGTACTGAAGAATGCAACAATCAAAGATGGGACCCTTATCTAGAAGTGCCTAGGAACCCTTATCTAGAAGTGCCTAATCCTGGTGATGAAGCTGACGGAGCAATCGATCCACATCTTTGCACTTGGTTGCTGTGATCACAACGAAGTAACTACTGTATATGTAAATTACGTACTCCTTACTTATGTGAAAGAACAGCCGAGAAGAGGAAGTATTTTAACTTGAATAAATTGAAGGGCATGAAGTCCATTTAGCAATATGGATAGGTTCATTGCTTAAAACACAAGCCACGGGGTTGATAATACACTGTTTATTCTCTGACTTTTCAACTTCAACCCTGTTGGCTATATGTCAGAGCTAATCTTGAGCTGGAATAAAATTGCTGTAGTCGAGGAGGGGATGATTTTGATTCAAGTGTAATCGCTTCCTTTTCTTTTTCGCTAAAAGAAGTACTATTGGATGAGCTGATTCATCTCCAACGGAGAATTCAGTCCTTCAAACTTTCACCGAATACGCTACTTTTTTGACTTTATGAAGATAAAAATAGTTTAATACGATCAATACTCGAGCTTGACCTATTTGCTTCTCAATCTTCTAGGTTAATTGCCAATGTTTCGAATATCTTTTGCTCTCTTCCACTTCTCAATGTTCCTCAGCCTTGCATACATCTTTCGAATCCGATTGAGCTTTTGAGACTGATCAACAATGACACTAGTTGTCGAAGGATTCTGGCTGAAGACTACCTCGTACCCATCTCGGAATGAGTCCATTCCTTCAGTAAGTAGTTGCCAGAACATTCCACCTGCAGCAGCACCTCCACTGCTAGCTGATGAATAAATAGCCGAGTAGACTGTATTGAACAGCCGGTCCCTTTGATTATCATTCGACGTTCTCAATGATTTTCCAAATTCAGCGAACAGAACTGGCTTCCGAAGGATGTTCTGTGAATCTTGGATATGACTGTTGAGCCAACTGTTCAAAAACGATTCTTGGCTTTCTTCACCTGAATCAGGCAACCTGTTCATAAAGAAAATTACCACATTTTGGTAAGGAATGTATTTATTGCCTGGAAAACCATTCACAGAACCAAATCAGGGATGGTTTTAGGTGGAAATTTTTAATTAAAACTTTACCATTGGTCAGGATAGGAGTGAACTGTGGCGAAGTCAATGTCAGGTATCTGATTGTTAGCAATGAAATCTGTCCCTACTTGAAAGTTTGGATTGGATTGCTGCTTTTCAGAAGAAGATGGTCCATAAAACCCTTCCAAGCCTACTTCTAACAAGTGATTTCCATCTATGGATTTCAAGTAAGAAGCCATCTCTGTAATCCAAGCCTGCCATACAAAGCACAATTAAGTAAAATCAAACAGTTGTTTCTATTTAATAACTTTGCTTTCTTGTCGGTGATCAAACCAGATTTTTTACTCATGAGGAGTTGATAGCTCTTAATGGACGTTATAATCATTCCTTTTGCGTAACACTTTTGTTAATCTTATCAGTGACCCTTTTATCCGACTATGTTAATGAAACTAATACTGCCAAAACCTCACCTAATCCAATGCCAATAATATAAGATAGGTTCTTAAATTATTGCCCCAACTTCGAGAGTTTGGAGGCAGGAAATTGAACAAACAAGGTTTTGAGCATGTCAGTTCTTGTGACCGACTCCATTTTGGCAATCCCGAGTGGAGTTGCAAAACAACATTAACGAATTAATTAAAATCACAAGACTTTTGAGTTCAGAAATATTGAGAGGTTGTGAAAAGATTGTAACTTGAAACTAGACATGTAGAATCAGAAAGATCAGATGGAAAAGTCTATCCAACTAACCTGAATGGTCCTTCCTGATGGATCTGAGGCACATCTGGGTTCATTCATAAGCTCCCAAGCCATTATCGTTGGCTCATCTTTGTAAGCAACTCCGGTGATACTGTTACGTCTTGTCAGAACAGTCTATATATACAGAAAAAAAAATAGAAAAAATTAACCATGGTATTGTAAAACATGAGAAAACCAATAAATCCTTTGATTTACAAGGAAAGGAAGGACACTAAAAGAGAGAGAGAGAGAGAGAGAGTCACTCCAGTGGTTGAATCATTTGTCTCTCAAGCTGTCACCAATAGTGGTATGAAATATTGACAATAATGGCAGGGAGACAGAAAGATGGAGAGTCACCCTCACCTTGATATGATTCTTGTAGTATCCTTTCACTACAGAGTTTGTATAGAAATCATCAAGAGATGATATGGACTGGCCTTGACTGGATGCCCAGTTCACATACTGTTTTCTCCCTCCAAAGTTCTCATAGTTGTTCACCAAGCTCAAAATCAGCTTAATCCCATTCTTCTTAGCTTCGGAAATGACAAAATCCAATCCCTTTGAGCCAAAAGTGAAAATGAAAATCCAGATCATTAACAGAGACAGAGAGGATGAGGATGAAGAATTTCAAAAGACTAGAAAGAGAGTAAAAGGCAAGGTGTATCATGATTACCTGGAAAGTTTGTTCATTGTAGTAGCCAGGTGAGACCTGTAGAGCTCTATCTTGACCATCATTGAAAGCCCAAGTTCTTGCCAGTGTAAGGCCATGCTGTTTAGCATCTTGGAAAACAGATGTCACTTTGTCTCTCTGTGAAGTGTCTGTTGCAAAGTACATGAGCCAGTAGCCATTGAAGCCATTTGCATAAAACGGGCTCCCATTCAACAAGAATTGCACTCCTTTGGTTCTTATGAACCCATCATCTGCTTCCACCTGGAGAAAAATTCGCTGTTCTTGAATGAGCAGAATCACTAAGAAAATTAGACCCCAGTGCCTCATTTCTCTTCCTTCTCCCTTTCCTGACTCTCTCGATGCAATAAAGAATATGTGATATGTCCCAGCAATCTCAATACTAAGGTTTTGGGTTTCTTATGGTGTACAATTTTCCGGACCTCTCTCTCAAATAGGGTAGGTTAAATACCAGATGAAAATGTCACCTTCTCCGTAGGAGCAAAAGGTGTGTGGCTGACAATGCCTTTATGCCCACTACTTCTACCGTAAGAGGTCCACAACGCCCAAGATAAAAAAAAAAAAAATTTTAAATATTTTTTAATTAATTTTATTATGATATTTTCTAGTTTATTGTTTTCTTTTTAAGGAGAATATTTTTTATAATTTATTTTTTCTATATTTTTTAGCGAGTTGATAAATAAAAATTCAGCATTTTAAGAGTATTTACAGTGTTTCTTTTATTTCTGAAAATTTTGATTTGTTCGCTCCTTCCTGTGTTCAAAAAATTATGTTCAAGATTAATGACACGTCACCATTTTTTCTTTTTTCTTTTTCTTTCTGTCTGGTTGAACGGTTTCAGTAAGGCAGATTGCCCCACGTTGACACCACGGCCGAAAGTGAGCACTAACTTTTTTCCAAAATCTAGCGCACATCACGGCGACGTTTTGGACAGTGCCTTCATCCTCGGAGAAAAAGCCAAGGAAACCTTATAAAGCGCCTACCTACACTAAGGAAACGGTTTATATTATCGATTTAATATATCTCTCAGATCATATGAATTTATATAGGTGGTTTTAATATGGCTCTCGAGGTTTTTGTAGATGAAATTCAGAATCATTTCAAATTATTTTATATTTTTTTCAATTTTATTAATATTTATTTAAAAAAAAATTAAAAACTTTTCTTGATCTTGAAAAAATAAAATTATTTTTGAAAGTAGATTCAGTTTATATAGTACACGTGAAACTTTTTTTCCCTCAAAATACCGAAAATCAGATTTTTGAAAAGGATTTTTGGCCAATGATGATGGTAAAAATAAAGAAAGTGATAATATTTGTTTGAAATAAAATAATTGAAAAATAAATTTGAGCAAAATAATATTATAAACATCTTGAATAGCTCAAGGGTAAAAAGGGTATTAAACACGAAGGAAACTGCGAGGAGAAACGACGTGTCATTGAAAAGTAGGAGAGGCATTTTACTATGAGACACTGTGGTTTAAGTATGAGAATTCAACGGCTGGTGATGATGTAGGAGGAAGGTTCAACCATAAATGCTCTCCGTGAAATTGGAACTCTTGGCTTCACGGGAGTTCATTTTTGTGTTTAAAAGTTTTTTTAAAAAGTTAATGTTTTTATGATTTTTAATAGTTTTAATAAATTAATTAAAATAAATTTTAAAAAAATATATTTTTTAATAAAAAATATTTTAAAAACAATCATGATGATGACATGACATGGATTTGAAAGGAAGATAAGAACCTAGCAAAAACAAGAAGGAATACAAGAGAAACACGTCTTCTCTTTGGTTTTGAGGGTATAATTTAATTGATTAAATATTAAGTTTGTTTTTAAAATTTAGTAGTTTGAGTACTATAAATTTCAAAATTATTAAAAATTTATATAATTATTAATTTTATAATATTAAAAAATTAGTTGAAATATATATAAATTAATAATTTAAAAAAAAACACAAGACAACGAAGTAAAGAAAAGAAGATTCTTTATTCCCACTAGTCATTGCTCCACGTCTTGTCTTTGGCCTATTTACTTTTTATCGTCGGTAATGTCATGACAGGCCATCTCGATGTCATGCTTGTGCCAAAAATAGCAGGGGTTTTGATGCGGTGGAGGGTAATTTCAAAAAAATAGTCGGTGGGGGGAAGTGAAATAGTCGGTGCTGAGCATCTGGATAATAAATTTCATGCACCCCACAATCCACATTGAGATACACTACACAAGATTAAAAAAACAGTTTTGATAGTACTTCTTTTCTGTCTTTAAAGCACTTGTCTGGAATTCCGGTGGTAGCCGACATTAAAAAAAATATATATGTATATTTTAAATTAATTTGTTTATATTTTCAATTGTTTTAATATACTGAATATAAAAATAAATTTTAAAAAATAACAAATATTATTTTAAATAACATATCAGGTCTCCTGCCAGAACAGTTTGCGCTCACAGCCAACAGTATGTCACGGATTTCTTACTTGAAAACTCCATGTCCCACCCCATGTAAAAGAAGGCTCTACGGCCACGCAATTGTTTTGCCATAAACATTAGCATCTCCATTCTGGAGTAGCTTTCCTACGTTGCTTGAAAAATACAGTAATAATACAAATGTGTTCAGTGTCGTGATTTTCAAAAACATTTTTCATTTAAAAATATATTAAATTATTTTTTATATATAGATAATTTTTATTTTTTTGCACTAGTAATACTCTTAAAATTAAAAATAATTATTTTCAGTTCTGTTTGATTCGGTTTGATTTTTACCTATAAAAATAATCCAACTGAAATTTTATAAAAAATATATAAAAAAACAAAAACTAATTCGAACTGACCGATTTCGATTTTGTTTGGTTATTTTAAATTAAAAATTAAAATCCAACTGACTAGTTTCAAGTTTAGTTATTTTATATTAAAAACTGAAAATTAATGGACTTTTTAATGGGTTCTTTTCGGTTCGGTTTAATTTATTTCTTAACTAAATCGGTTCGGTTTAGTTTTTTGATTTCAGACTTATAAAACCGAACCAAACCAAATTTTTTAAAATATTCCAATCACTTTTTATGGTTTAATTTTTCTAATTTTTTTTCTATTTTCTTGATTTATCAATTTTTTTCTCACCCCTACTTAAAACACACAGAATATAATTCCAAATATAAAAACAAACAGTGGCTAGTCAGATATAGTTAAAACAGATATATTATTAATAAAGAGGGGGATGGCATCCATCGATAGGGGTCTATCGTGGACCAAAGGCCATTCAGCTACCAGGTTAAAGAGTAATTTCTGTTAATGGGCCTCCAAAATGGGCCCAGCAATTATATATGATCACCCTGCTACGTATCTTCAACCTGTACTGTCAGCATCATCCATTTGAGATTCGAGGTTTTGTAACTGGGTAGGAACTTCGAGTCCAGACAGATTAGATTTAGTCTTGTGCATTCAAGGGGCTGGGAAGTAGTCCTTCTATTTTTACAATAATACTGTGTGAGACTAGAAAGAATATTAATTTTCTATAGATCATGAAAAATTTATATTTTTGCTCCTTCCGAGGAATAATCCATTTTTTTTGAAAAATCGAGTCGGGAAAAGAGTTAAAATGATATATTATTATTATTATCCTTTTTTGATTTTATTATTTTTTATTTTTTTAGAAATTTCAGGGAAACTCAAAATTAATTTGGTTATGACATAATATATATAAAAAATTATTAAGAAGATAGCTATATATATATATATATAAATATATATTGGAGCTTGATTAGAGCATGGTGATAAAGGAATGAAATGATAGTATTTAAGCTTATTTTGGGTTTTAATATGTCCAAGTTCATATATTCAAATAGTTTTCCCTCTTGTGACAAGTTTTGGAGGAAGGGATCTTATTGATTGGTTAATTACCAAGGAAATGCAAGTCGACATCAGTCTTAAGGGCATCAATTAATGAAGCAGGAGATCGGGGGCCAATCCCCAGCTCGTATTATGTTTTAAATGCAAAGTCGTGATCTTGTGGGAATGGGTTTAATTTTCTTCGCTCTTGCACTCAACAGCCACTACGAGTTGTTCCTTCTGGAAATGTAGTCACGGACGTCAAAAAGGTCTCAAGAATAAACTTCTTGTTACTGCACAAGTTTTCAAACGCATTATTCCGTCTGCTTGCTCTTCTTTCCAATATAATGCCTTATTAATTTGGATTATTATTATTATTATTATCCTTTTTTATATTTTATTTTTTTAGAAATTTCGGGGAAAATAAAAATTTGGTTATGACATAATATATAAAAAAAATTATTAAAAAGATAGCTATATATTGATACTCCTATAATATTTATATGATTTTTTTTGTTTACAAGAATATTTATATGATATTTATATATCAAAAAATACATGCAACTTATACATTAGTTATCATTATATACAATGGTAATCAAAGCACCCGAATCAAAATAACTTATAATTTAGTGTGTATTTATCGCTAAGGAGTTTTTTTTATTATTATTATGATGAAGTTTCAAATCTTGAAAATAATTTCAAAGCGAATTTTATTAAATTTGTTTGAATAAACCAGATTTATGTGGAGAATGGATTCCTAAAATCGTTTAATTAGGAACTTATTAGTGTTGGGGGTGTTTAAGATTTTTTATTTTAATTGATTTTAAAAAGTATTTTTGAGTAATATTTAATGTTTTTTTTAGTGTTTTTATATGATTTTGATATATTTTTGAGTAAAAATATATTTTAAAAAGAATTTTGTACTACAATATTAAACACAGTATTATAGTAGTTTTTACAGTTATGAGTTGAAAATACAAGTTTTAAAAAATACTGTAAATTATAGTTTTTTTTAATTCAAGTTTCTACCATTACTAGAGATAAAAAAAAAAAAAAAGTTTAAGTAAGGAAAATTAAACAACCTTTCAAAATCTAGTTAGTTTAGAAACATCTCCATCTCAGTGCACCAAAATGTCAAACCAACTCTTACTCTCAAGTAATACCCACCCGAGAATATTTTTATTGTTGGAAGAAACTTAAATACCTAACCTACCTCTTGAGGACTATAGTTAATTAATTTTTAAAGTAATTTAATTTAAAATGTGAAATTCGTGGGTAGATAAGGTGGTCATTAACCTGATTATTGTTCCTTGACTTCGCTTGCTGAATTAAAGAACTTGTTCGTTATAACCCGTAAATGGCATGTGGCAAGTGGCAAGTGGCAAGTAGAGGTAGACAAGTTAAAACTCAAGTAAGCAGGAAACTAGGGATGTTTTGAAAAATGACATAGTTTGGTACAAATTTTAGGATAATGACATAAATTAAAAAAAATATTTGAAAAATAATTATATTTTTCAATATTGATTCTATATATAATTACTTCTATAAATGGTAGAAATTAAAAATAATAGTTATGTAATGATGTTTTCTCTTTTATAAAGTAATTAATATTATAAAAAATTCACTTAAATTTTTATGAAGATTTAATAACTAAAAAATAAAATTAAAGATCTAATAACTAAAAATATAAAGTGATATAATAGGAGAAAAAAATAAAAAAAATATAATAATTCATCGAGGACATATTAGAGATCTGTTTTGGATATACTCGATATCGTTAGAAAAATCTCAACAAGATTATTCTAACTATATTTTAATAAATCACTAAATAACATTATAATAAATTTTAAATTGATCCCAAATAAATTTTTTTTATCAATTATGATGAATAATTTTTAAGATGCGGTTAATATCGATTGGTCGAGATATTATTAAATTATGTTAGAATTGCAAAAGCCAAATAAAGTAGGCAGCTGCAACGCCCATTCTGCACGGGGCAAGACCGTTAGCCTAGCCGATCGCCGCTGGGATCTCTGATGAAACTGAAATGCTGAAATGTGTTTGGTAGGTTGTATAGGACAAAGAAAGTGGTGGGCCAAGAAGCAGAGTGTGTCTATAAAAAAACAAATCAACGCTGAGATTAGCATAATAACACACCGTACCTTAATTGCTTTCAATTTCCTAGTTGACCCCCTTACTACTCATCATCAGCTTGAGAATCAAACATGGGAGTAGAAGTTCAAACTGTTTGTGTAACCGGTGCCTCTGGCTTCATCGGATCATGGCTCGTAATGAGACTCCTAGAGAAAGGTTATACGGTCCGAGCCACCGTCCGTGACCCTGGTTAGCCTCGTTCAAACCATCTTATAAATGATTTCTTTTACAGCTTTGGTTTATAATATTTTCTCAACAATTGCTCGTTGATAGATAACACAAGGAAGGTGAAGCATTTGCTGGAATTGCCCAAGGCTGATACCCAATTGACTTTATGGAAAGCTGATCTTTCTGTAGAAGGGAGTTTTGATGAAGCAGTTCAAGGGTGCACGGGTGTGTTCCATGTTGCCACTCCCATGGATTTTGAGTCCAAGGACCCTGAGGTATGATTTCTAACTTTGCAAGCTTGGGAAATGGTCGTAGCTCTCTGCCAATGGCGATGGCAGCATTTCAATTTCTAGACTAATGATGGTTATTAAGGAAGATCGTCAAGGATATATATATATATTTTGTAGAGCTGAAAGTTCTTTCCTATAATAATTAATCACAGGCAAATTCCTAGTGGCAGCAATGGCTCCACAACCGATAGCTAAAGCATATTTTGAAGATTGTGCATTTAAAAACACGGCAGTGGATTTTATTTGTAAATATATTAAAATAATATTTTTTTTATTTTTAAAAAATTATTTTTTATATTATCACATTAAAATATCTAAAAACATTAAAAAAATATTAATTTTAAATTAAAAAAATAAAAGAAAAATAATTTTTTCAAAAAATACTTTTTAAAAGCTAATATGGTGGTCACCATTACTATTGCTAGAAAAGGGTACTGGAATTAAACTGGAAATCATCCAGCTATTGCTTTAATTAACATCAATATACAGAATCATCATGTTCTAAGATATTTTTCCTCTTTGGCAGAATGAGGTGATCAAGCCTACAATCAATGGGGTGCTGGACATCATGAAAGCATGTGCCAAAGCAAAAACTGTTAGAAGGATAGTATTCACATCATCAGCAGGAACTGTGGATGTTGAAGAACACAAAAAACCAGTGTATGATGAAAGCTGCTGGAGCGATTTGGAATTTGTTCAGACCGTAAAAATGACTGGATGGGTTAGTACTATCAAACAATTTAATTTCCTCTTTCTTTCCTTTGCTGCATAAATTCAACTCTCAAATTCTAACAAGATAATTTTTTTAAAAAAAATTTACCTTGGTGACCAGATGTACTTTGTGTCCAAGACTCTTGCTGAGCAAGCTGCATGGAAGTCTGCTAAAGAGAATAACCTGGATTTTATCAGCGTCATACCACCTCTTGTTGTTGGCCCATTCATCATGCATTCAATGCCACCAAGTCTTATAACCGCCCTTTCTCTGATCACTGGTATATCTGATATCTCCTTCCCATTTTTGTGCTAATTATTATTAATTTACTGTTCTTAAATGTGACACAGAGGGTAATATTTCTCTTGTGGCGACAGGAAACGAAGCCCATTATGGAATTATAAAGCAGGGGAATTATGTACACTTGGATGACCTCTGCAGAGCTCATATAGTTTTGTTTGAGAATCCAAAAGCAGAGGGCCGCTACATCTGTTCCTCGCATGAAGCCACCATTCATGATCTTGCCAAATTACTCAGAGAAAAATACCCAAAATATAACGTTCCTGCTAAGTTAGCCTCTCACCTAACACAACCATAAATCTTTATAGTAATTTCTTTTCTATATCCGGGATAATTAATCAAAGCACTGTTGTGATCAGGTTCAAAGACATCGACGAGGATTTGGCGAGTGTTGTCTTCTCGTCCAAAAAGCTGCTGGACTTGGGCTTTGAGTTCAAATACAGCTTGGAGGAAATGTTCGCAGGTGCCGTGGAAACATGCAGAGAAAAGGGACTGATTCCCCTTTCCCATGAAAAACAAGCCGCCGAGGACAAGCTCGTAGGTGCTGTGGAAACATGCAGAGAAAAGGGACCAATTCCCCTTTCTCATGAAAAACAAGCCGTTGAGGAAAGCAAAGAAAACGGAGGGGTCCCTGCCGATTCTGAGGCCCCTTAGTTTATTAATTAGATGATTGTCAATGGCACAAGCAATAATTTTGGTGTGTCCATGTTCTGCCTTTCAATTTGAGTTGCCTCAGAGGGCTTTTCTGTACCATGCTTGTAGTGCAAGGCTATTATTGCCCAGTTGATTGCCAGTTTCATGCACTTTTTTTCTCAAATAAGGTCCAACTGCTCAAGCACTATTCTTGCTCGCTGAAATTTATTATCAAAAAATTTTCATCAAATTTATTAAGCTATCTTCCATGGAAAATATAAATTTTAACATGCCTTAAAACGGTGTAGTTTCATTAGTGAACCAGCATGAAGTGCCATAGTACGGAGTCCATAGCTCAAAATAAAACTCCTAAGGTCCAAATAACAGCATCTAGGCCCAGTTAACTTGTTAAGATGGGGAAAAGAAACGACGCCGTGTCTAGGCAATCCAGGGGCATTTACGTAAGCTGGTCATATATATATA
>Ga0325404_1000212_pt1 | contig 55832 bp, 33 predicted proteins | sample PopdelMetagenome_18_FD_205664 | JGI IMG/M metagenome (GOLD analysis project Ga0325404, IMG submission 205664) | Populus deltoides microbial communities from Bellville, Georgia, United States - Xylem-Control-R1 | ecosystem: Host-associated > Plants > Phyllosphere > Stem > Wood/Secondary xylem...
TACTCTCTCTCCCTCTCTCTCCATATACATGGCCACGTGAGGAACAAATTAAAAACTGTATATGGGTTGTCTCTACAAATTAAAAACTTCTTACTGTTCATGGATTAAGAACACTACAGTATAATTTTTATAAATTAATACTAGATAAATTAAAAATCTTAATTAAGTTTTTTATTTAGATTAAAAATTTAAATTTAAATAATATCTTAATTAATAAATAATTTTTTATGATATGAATTCATAGTAATTTAACTGTCGCATTTTGTGTGCGCATTATATATAAACACATAATTTTTGTGAAGACAACTTCCCTTTGTAACAAGTGTGCGCATGTTTCAACCATCTAGTAGGTGGTCTAGTGATAAGAACTTGGGATCAAGGGATTTACTTTCCCTGTGGTATTAAGTTCGACTCATGTGGTTGTTAATATGATGATCACTAGAAGGTTACATAGTCGTTAACTTCAGGATTTGTGAGATTAGTCGAAGTGCGCATAAGTTGACCTGAACACCCACATTAATAAAATAAAATAAAAAATATAAATTTTATGTCAAATTATTTCAAGTGTGCAATACCTCGAAAACAAATTGTCATGGTGTGATAAATATTCTTTTACGATTATGTGATTGATGTAATCGAATTATTGAGAGACATAATTTTTTATAAACTCATTTTATGTGTTCGGGATGGATATAGTATTCAATTTTAGTACGGGTAAAATAATATAAATATATAACTAAATTAATTAAGATGTAAAACATCCAAAAAAAAATTACAAGTTTGTAATATAAAATTAAAATAGTTACATATATTATAAAAAATACTCCATATGATTTTTTTTTTATAATTCACATTTGCAAGACTTCAAATATTAAAAACGTTATAGGATCTTTTTATTATCAACATTTTGAAAAAAAAAATTCAGTATAAGTAACCAAAAAATCATTTAACTAACCATCCTCGTAACTAACCATAAATTATTTATTTTAACCAACTAACACATAACCATAAATTATTTATTCATCAATTTCTCACCGTTTTTTTTCAAGTTACATTGAAAATTCAACTACAATTAAACAACTTAATTAAATCTATTTCAATCATCATCAACACAACAACACATTCTAAATATACATAGCTAACTAACATATACTTTGGTTCCCAAAGTTCTCATTACCCTTTAAATGGTCGGCTCTACTTTTACCATAAACACCCAATTTTTATTCTTCAATTACGTTTTATTTAGAGTTATTTACATTCTATTCCATCCCAAGAACATCACATTTTTATAAAAAAAATTTCAATTTAACATTTAAGAACCCTAATTCAAAATTTAGGAATTTTGAATAAACTTTGATAATCTTTACTTAAATTTGTACAACCGAGTTTATAACGTTTTACCCCATAATGAGATAAACATCGAATGTTAACCGGTAAAAGTTTTATGCTCCTTCTTTTTTTTTCTCTTAATGTCTTGAGTTTACTCTCTCTACTCCATTTCCCTCACTTCATTTTCCCTTTAATTCTTGAGTTAGATGTGTTTAATACTCACTCTCTTATGTTTTAGTGAGAAATCTCTAAAAAAAGAATTTCTTCTAATTTTTTAGCACTGGCTGATAATTTAAGGGGAAGAAGAAGCTGAATTTTCAATTTTCCCAACTTATTTATGAAAATACCATTAAAGAGTTTACATGTTATATTCCGTTTGACTATTGATATTCTCTCATTGCCTTTTCAAATTTAGATTACTCTAAAAATTTAACTCAAGATAGAGCAATATGTCAAGAGGCTCCTCATAAAGTTTCAGTTCAATCTGGTAGTCGGATTAAGAGTTATGCTCAATAGCATAAAACTGGTCAATAAGTGATTTTACATCAAAATCTAAATTTTCTTATTCAATCATTACTAGAACTATATCAGTTATTTTTACTAAGTTCTCAAGATCATTTTTTTATTCCAAAATATATTTATTTTTTTATTTCATCATTTATTTTTTTTATAGACTTAGTACAGTTTCATGATAACATTATTGATTTTTAACCGAGGTTTAAACCAATATTTTTTCTTGTAGTTCTTTCTTAACTTTTATTTTTTATTTCTATTATAATTTCTTCAAATTATTTTCTCATTCTAAAAAAATATCAATTTCAAATTTTTGGTGATTAAAAAAGAAAGATCAAATTTATATGCAAAAATATTGATTGCAGGTTAATTACTTTGAAGGGATAATTACATAGTAGCGTGCTAATTTTACAACTTTTCTCAATCGAATATATATATATATATTATAATTTCTTCATTTGAGTACGTTATTTTTTTTCCAAAAGCTCTAATTATATACCTTCTTCTACCTCGTTTTGACCTTAACTTGTTGCTGATACACTAACACTTTCACTTTAGTATATAGTATCATCTTTCTCATTATGATACATATAAAAACACTTTTTGGAAAAATCATATTTAGCCTCTTTTCATTACTCTTTTTTATTTTGATTTTTTTTAAAATTATATTTTATATCATGTATTATGGAATATGTTAGAATAGAGAATATTGTATTATTAATGTATTGACTTATCCTATATAATATGCTACATCGTAACACATGTACTGCTCTAATTATATAAATAGCAGAGGTGGCTATCTCATTAGATTACGCCTTTTAATTATCATAAACCTTGTTTCAACTTGATATCAAAGTCAATTTATCTTAATGGGTTTATTCTTTAAATGACATCCCCTTTAATTATTTTATATTGCTACTGCTTCAAACAAAATCATCTACAACGCTACTGTTTCTCTGCAACGTTGATTTATTCTTCAAACAGCGACCCCTCTATTGCTTCTTAGCAACAAAATCATCTCCTCTATTTGTTGTCCATTGCTACTCCTCCATCAGCAGCGATACTGCTTCTTTACAACTCTAACTTTCTGCCTCACGATCAGCATGTTATTACTTGCTTCATTGTGCTACTGTTTCTGCATTCTTTTGCTATTTCTTTGCTACTACTCCAGAGTTAACTTCTGTTTTTTCTACTCATCTTCTGCAATATGGATCCTTCGGTTGTTTTTGTAGTTGGCACCAATTTCGGCGCTTCTTCTCCCAACATCAATGCATCATGCTTCCCTCAACTACGATAGCAACTATTATCCCCCTCTCAAATACACAGCAAGTCATCAACCTCAAACTCACCAATTCTAATTATCTATTTTGGTGTATGCAGATAAAGCCATATCTAATTGGCCAAGGGGTTTTCTCGTTTGTCGATGGCTCGCATTCCTGCCCTTCTCCGCTTGATATGTCTAGTCACTCTACTACCGCCTCTACCAACATTAATTGTGGTCCTTCTCAAGCGTTTCATATATGAAAATAACAAGATCAACTCATACTCAATGCTTTACTCTCATCCCTCTCCATTGATGTTCTTCACCTTGTGTTTGACTGCCCAACTTCGGCAAGTGTTTGGAGCACCCTAGAACATGCCCTTGCCTCTCCATCCAACTCTAAGATTATGCAATTACATGGCTCTCTTCAGGATCTTCGTCAAGGTGATGATATTGTCACTCTCTACCTGCAAAAAGCTAAAGGCTTATTTGACAAACTAGCAGCAGCAGGCAGACCTATCTCCCTCACTGAGTTCAATCTCTATGTTTTTCGGCGCCTTCACGGTGAATTTCAAGATTTAGTTACTAGTCTGTTGACCAAACCTGAGCCTCTTACGTACTCTGAGCTCTATAGTCACTTATCTACACATGAATTTAAACACAAGAACTCTCTTCAATCCATTCCAACAACTGCACCGTTGTTGCCTATACCCTCCCTCCGCATATGTTGCACAGCATGCCTTTGCTGGATTAATGGCAGTGGCTCCTCTTCTCATCGAGGCAGAGGAAGAAGAGAAGGTTGGAGAGGTAACTCCAACAGCAATTATAACCAGTACCCTAGCCAGCCTTACCGTGGAAACAGTAGGAGCTCTTCCTAGCAGAACACCAGGAGCTACGGCAGCAACTGGCAGCAGCAGAAACAAGGAGGGCAACACTGGTGGCCTCGGCAGATTAGATGTCAACTTTGCAGCAACATCGGACACTCTACACAGTAATGCTCTTAGCTTGTGCATCATGGGAATCAAGCCTCGGCCAACCTCTTCTTTAGTGATGCTTCAGCAGCAAATCCTGTCATGTGGTTCCCCAATACAAGTGTGAATCAACATATTACTCCAGACATTACCGGTATGACACATGCAAACCCTTATCTTGGTAATGATCAATTATATATTGGTGATGGTAAGGGACTTATTGTATCTAATACTGCTCATAGAATTTTGCATACTCCAAAACGAACCTTTACTCTGTCTAATATTCTACATGTTCCAAAAATTAAGAAAAGACTCTTATATATTCAACAATATTGTTGTGAAAATTATGTCTTTTATTAGTTTCACTCTTCTTTTTTTTATGTCAAGGATCTCATAACCAAGGCAATTCTTCTTTCAGGTCAAAGTAAAGATGGTCTCTATATCCTTACCAAGTCCTCTGCCACGTGTCTTCCTCAGGCTTTTCTGTCCACCTATGTCGATGTTTGGCATCGTTGCCTCGATCATCCCAACTCTCGTGTTTTGAGTCTCTTAGCATTAAATAAAAAGGTTGTCTATACTTCTCGTCTTTTAAATTTTCAATTTCAAGCGTGTCTACTAGGAAAATCATCTCGTCTATCTTTAGAACCTACAGGTCATCAAACATCTACTCCTCTTGAACTTATTTTTAGTGATGTGTGGGCTTATGCTCCTATGTTATCTTCAAATGGTTTTTTTTATTTTGTTATTTTTATAGATGCGCATACAAAATTTATCTGGTTTTATCCTTTTATCGTCAAATCTGATGTCTTCAATGTGTTTCATCAATTTCAAGTCTTTGTCGAACGACAATTCTTTCAAAAAATTAAATACGTTCAAACTGACTAGGGTGGTGAATATCGTAAATTAAATTCATTATTTAAAACCATTGGTATTCATCATCACCTCATATGCCTAAATACGCATGAACAGAATGGTATTGTTGAGCATCATCGTCGTCATCACATTGTTGAAACTGGTCTTACTCTTCTTGGTCAGTGTAAATCACCTTTAAAATTTTATACTTATGCTTTTGAAACCTCTATTTACCTCATTAATCATATGCCCACACCGGTTTTGTGCAACAAATCTTCTTTTGAATGTTTGCTTCATCAACCACCTAATTATGATTTTTTATGTACTTTTAGATGTTTATGTTTTCCCTTCTATCGACCTTATAATGCTCATAAGTTAGATAATCACTCCACTCCATGTGTATTCTTAGGCTATAGTTCATCTCATCTAGGGTATCATTGTCTTGACTTATCGTCTAAACGTCTCTAAATCTCCCGTCATGTTCGATTTAATGAACATGTGTTTCTATTTCTCAAATCTGTCTATTTTCCTTCACCCACCAGCTATACTCATCCACCTACCATTGTCACACACCTTTCCTCGCTCACCATCTTTCCGTCTACCATACCATCAACCTTACCACCCACATCCTCTAACCTTGTTGTCCCCTTATCACCATCTACCTCCATATTTGTTGATCATTTTACAAGTATAAGGTCTGCAACGCCGACGTTGTCTGTGTTAACGTCTCCTCCAGTTGTTGTGTCTCTAGTACGATCATCCAGCTCTTCCTCTCCATCTAGATCATCTGTCGTGTCTTCACCTGGTTTGGACCTTTGTGTTGATCTGTCCAGTTATACTCTTCCACGGTAACCGTCCCCTGTTTAGACCCCTACTACTCTAGCATAGCGACAGCACCCCATGGTGTTGCGTCCTAGACATAATAGGACTATCAACATCACTCCAGTCGCTGCTTCTTCCTCACAGCTTCCAGCTTCACGGGTAATGTCTCCCTCCACTCTCGAACCTCTTACTTTTAAGGAGGCCAACCATTTAATATGCTGGCATACTACCATGAAGTCTGAAATTACAACTTTACATACCAATGGTACTTGGTCCTTGGTACCTTTTGATCCCTTCATGAATGTGGTTGGCGGCTAATGAGTGTACAAAATAAAGTGTTGAGTTGATAGTGTTATTGACCACTATAAGACTCATTTGGTTGCGCGTGGGTTCACTCAATAGGAAGACATTGATTACTCAAAAACCTTCAGTCATGTTGTTAAACCAACTACCATTCGGTTAATTCACACTATTGTCGTGTCTAAATGATGACAGATTCGACAACTTGATGTTCACAATGCCTTCCTCAATGGTTCACTTCGAGAGGTTGTTTACATGGCACAACCCACAGGTTTTGTAGACTTTGCTCTGCTAAATCATGTCTATCTTTTTCATGTCTCTGTATGGTCTAAAACAAGCCCCTCGAGCTTGGTACACTCACCTGAGTGACTTCCTTCATACTATTAGTTTTTGAGCTTCCAAGGTTGATACCTCTCTCTTTATTCTGACGAGGAATCATGTTATTTGCTATCTGCTTATCTATGTTGATGACATCTTGCTCACTAGTAACAACTCTTTCTTAATTCATCATCTTATTACCTTACTGAGTTCAAAATTTAAGCTCCGTGACTTGGGTAATGCTCATTATTTTTTTAGGGTTGGGGTCACATCTACCAATGTGGGACTCATGCTGAGTCAATATAAATATGTTCTTGATATTCTCTGTCATGCTGGTATGTCATCCTAAAAACCTGTTGATACATCAGCCTCTATTTCCAAGCTTGATTTGTCATCTACTGTGTTATTCTCAGATTCCACTCGCTTTTGACAAATTGTTGGTGCTCTTCAGGATCTCACATTTACTAGATTGGAAATCTGTTATGCTGTCAACAAGGTCTGTCAGTTTATGCATGCTCCTACTGAGAGTCAATGGGCTGCTGTTAAACGTATCTTGTGTTACTTGAAAGGTACGTCATCTTATGACACCCACCTTACTCATGGCTCATCTTTATCCTTTCATGGGTTCACTGACACCAATTGGGCGGGGAGTGTTGATGATTGAAAATTTACTAGTGGATATATTATTTTTATCGGTACCACCCCTGTTTCATGGAAATCTAGGAAGCAACGCATTGTTGCTCGCTCCTTCACTGAAGTAGAGTATAAAGCTTTAGCTGATGGTACTGCTAAGGTTCTTTGGTTACGTTATCTTCTGACAGATCTGTGTTTTTCCACTAGTTCTGTTACTACTATCTGATGCGATAATTTGGGTGTTACTTATCTGTCTGCTAATCTGATTTTTCATACTCGAACAAAACATGTTGAAGTTGATTATCACTTTGTTCGTGATCGAGTGGCCAAAAAAAAGATTCAAATTTGCTTCATCTCCTCCAAAGATCAATTAGTAGATGTTCTTACTAAGCCACTCTTTTAGTTTACATTTGCTCTTTTACGTTTCAAGCTTCATGTGGATAACCCATCTTCAGCTTAAAGAGATGTATTATGAAATATGTTAGAATAGAAAATATTATATTATTAATGTATTGATTTATTGTGTATAGTATACTACACTGTAACACATGCACTACTCTAATTATATAAATAGTAGAGGTGACTACCTCATTAGGTTGAGTCTTTTAATTATCATAAACCTTATTTCAACTTCATATAGTTTATAAATTTGTAGCATTTTACATTCTTATCTTAACACGCAAAAAAAAGAGTTGGAAAAAATATCATGTAAATATATTCCATTTAATAATTAAAAAAGCATTTCAATATCAATATTACACCTTTTCCATCACACATATATAATTGCCATAAAGGACTTTAGAAACACTATTATGATGACAAAATGCTTGATTGGTTTAATAATTTTGTTAGCATTCATGAAATAGATGAAGGTGGTGCTCATTTACAGATTAAACAAAAGATAATGTCAGATGAAGAAAAAGCTTTCGAATACCAAATTGTAACAGCAGCCTAGTGGAATACTCATGGGAACAAATTACTATATATATATATATATATAAAAGGATCTAAAAGTCCCTAAAAAATGTCAGAACTGAACTGGTATCAACAGATTTAGGCATCAATGTCTCCTTGTTTTTTGAGAGAGGATATGAGAGCAGAAAGAAAGCATGGAGAGAGATAAGGGTTTTGATTGAAGTCACAATCAATCTCTATGACATCTTCTTCTTCTTGTTTAATGAATCCAGGGAAGAGATCGATTATGCAAAACCTTGTTTGTTGAGCGATCAACATGTCCACTCCACAAACCTTCTCTCGCGCAAGCATGTCCGCTCACAGATCTGTGACAATTGCACCTCGGAGTTGGTTTCTGTCCGCTGCGTAAATGACAATTTGATACTCTGTCAAGAGTGTGATTGGGATGTTCATGGTACTTATTTTATGGTTGTCCCACAGCTCTTGATTTGGCTTCCATATGGGGTTTTGATTCGGAAGAGAAGAAGCTGGGACCGTTGATTGGAAATTGAAGAACGCAATCAACAAATATGTGCGGCCCCAATTGTAATTGTCAATGTTAAAAAGCAATGCAATCGACCTAATATAAAAGTAGGAAAGAACAATTGAATAGACAATTCACTTTCCCTCCTGTGCATTCTTCGGTTCTAATCTCTGTGATCCATTTTCACTTCTTCTTTTTTAACGTCTCTGGGAAGAGAGAGGAGGGAAGAAGGAAGGGGAAGAGAATGGAAAATAGAGAATCATTTATATATTATATACGAGGTAATTCAGTCATTTAATCCAAGTAAATTTATTTACATATCATTTCTAGTCAGGCTAAATGCTTGAAGCCCGAACTTCGAATTTCGATATTGGGGTATAAACAGTAGTTTTCCCTTGAAACCTCCATTTCATATTTTCATCACAGATGGAGATATGAATGACTCCAAACTCCATTGGGACTCTATACTTGTCGTTGAATTTCTTTAAAATGCAAAGACATTTACGCAGCTGTCTACACTGACAATAATACGGAAATTAAGCTGAGGAATACGTGTTGATGATGAAACAAGAAGATGATCGTACAAGTAATCGATTAACAAAACAAATAATAGCGAGGCTACTAATTAATGGCACGATTTCTTCTCTCGCAGCACATGACCTTGATCCAATAGACAGCCAGGACTGTGCTCGAAATCACGAGGTTCCCCTGTTTAATTAAATCCAGTGGCCTTTTTATTCTCTTTTTTCTTTTTATTATTAAACGTAAGAGGACGAGTTCAGGTTCACAATGTCCAATAAAGATTTACGTTGAGATCTTAGCATATGCTATGTACTGTTTTCTTACATTATTATAAATGCGTTGGGTGTATTTAATCTCTTGATTATTCTTTTTTATATATATAAAATCAACTGTTTAGTAACACTCCTCCATGTATAGATCATCTATCTGGTATATATTTCGTAACGCGGTGAATTCTAGGAGACCTTCAAATCAAGTTGAAGAGAGCTTCTTAGCTTTACCAGATTCATAACTTGTCATCTCCGCCTTCCATCCCGTTTCCAGTAGCACCTCCTCCCGGTCTGATTAAATCAGAACCCCAATTTCTTTAAAACCCTTCTCTCTTTTTGCTGCATATTATTATCTTTTCTTTTTTTTTAGAATTGAACGTGTGATAAGTAACAACTACCTCTAATTAAATAACGTGGAGATTTCAAGTCTCCGACTCCAAAGTCTCCGACTCCAAGCAAAGGTAACATGTTCTAAGAGCATCATCATGTAAAGAAAACCTGGAAGTTCTAGCGGAGAAAAGGTTTGCAAGGAAAATGAAAGCAATAAGGAGAAAGCAAGTAGAGAAAAGTTGTAAATAAAACCCTATAGGTAAAACGAAGATATAAAGAGAAGTCTTGGCATAATTGCACTAGGATATCAACCCGAGATACTCAAATTATAAGACTATGAGACTATCCAATAATCTTTTTAAACTTAGAGAGAATCATAAAAGGCTGAATATTCATCTATCTAACAGGGAATTAGTCCTTTAAATATGCTTCTCTACACGTTTAGTCCTAAGAAACTAAGGTGGCTCGTATAAAGAAAAAATTCAATTAGGGTTGAAAAGGATTTGTTTAAGTTAAGGCTGCTCTAGCCTCTAAATTAAGAGGTTGAAGTCATGAATCGTATAAAAATGCCTTGAAAAACATTGATGGGGCATATTCATCTTAAGAATCTTACAGAGCGAAGGTCATTAGCTATTAATTTTCTAGAGGAACAATGAATATATATGTACCATTTTCTTTGAATAACCATAATTTTTTGTTTACTTTTATATCAAAAAATAATGTTTTCTTTTTTATCTTAACCAGTTATTTAAGAGTTTGAACCGGAGAAACATAAATAATTTTACCAACTTATAAACTCAAGCTAAACTAATTATACTTAAAGTACAATCAATATAATCCTAGAGTGATCTTAAAGTTGTGTTCTTTAGGTTAACTGCTTAGGTCCTCTAGAAAATCCACCTTCTAGGTTAGTATTATGAAAGTGATAATTTATATTCAAATGTCAACCATTGACGATCAATAATATAGTTGTCATCTTAGTTAGTTAGTTAGGTGATAAGAGACTGTTTACCTTATTTTGAATTATTATACCCAATTAAAAGTATGCCCTTCCATATTAAATCAATTTTTGAAAAATATTTTGATCGAACACACTTGTTACATGCATTTTCAACCTTTCTTTTAAGTGTTAGCAAATGATCTGACATATAAAGTTTGATCTCATACAAGTTCTCTAACTCAACTAGTATGACTGATTTATAGTTTGAATTATCATTGTTACCTTGTGTAGAACTCTTGAGTGATGTAACTTAGAATCATGCCTATATGATAGGGTAAATGGAGAGGTTCCTAAAGTAGTATTGTGTGAAGTCCGATATGCCTATGGTACTTCTGGTAAAGCCATTCATGAATCTCATGTTGTTTTAGGATTAAGGCAACAATAACACCTAAGGGGGGTGAATTAGATGCTCATCTAATTATATCAAATAATATAAATAATCACACTAAGCACATATAACACAATAACCAACAAGATAATTAAAGTGTTTAAAGTAAAGAGATAAGGAAAGAGAGATTGCAAACTTAGTTTTTAATGTGGTTCGGCAAACTTACATCCACACCTCAAATACCAACCATACTTGAGTATTTTACTCTTTTACTAATCTAAGTGAAAGATACAATGCCTTTAATGAATCCACATGCACCAAGCAATTACACCGCTTAAAGGTGTCTCATCTTCAAGATTTTTTTTAGTGACAATATATACCTCACCAATGCCAAGAGTTTATCCAAACTCTCAGGTGTTTATAATTATGATTTGTTTACAACAAGATTCACTCTCTCAAAGAGTAAATTATACAATTAAGAACTATAATATCTATATCTCACTCAATGGTACTTAGAATGATTGAAGGTGTGTAAGTGTAATGAGTGTGATTTTATACTCTTATGCTAGAATATAAAGATTTAATTTAGCACAACTTAAAGTATGTTAGGATTGATGTTTTCTAGTTGGTTTTTCTTTTGGAATAACTTCTATATTATGTATGTTCAGAATCTCTCTTTTATTTTGCATAAAAGAGAGTTATATATATGTTTCCAAAAGAAACTAGTCATTGGAATGCATTTAACATCTAAAATAGTCAATTGATTCCTGTAAAATTCTTAAGTGTTCATCACAAATGAACTGTGGTCGACCGGTTCACTTGGTATGTCCAAGCAGTTGACCAGTTCAACTTAATAACTAATTTTGCTAGTTTTAAACCTGGTGAAACTTGAACCGATTAAATATATATCGATCATATTTATGCATGCAATGTGAAGTGTATGAGTTTATTTTAGTTTGCTTACTGAGTAAGATATAAATATTTAACAATAGGCTCTAAAATGAATCCTTAATAGCTAAGTCTTCACTTGTTTTACATCTTAGACATGTTTCTGGATTTCTACATTTAATTTCATATGCTTATTGATGTGATCTTCATATAAAACCTATTTAAACTTAATTTCATTTAAGCATATCATTAGTCTATTTTTCATTTAATTGTTATCATCAAAATACAAGATATTATAAATATTAATATGTGACCCATATGTCAACAATCTCCCCCTTTTTTATGATGACAATTAATGTATACTTATAGATATAAAGATATGTGTCGCCCTAATATTTTGAAATATAGTCCCTTGGAGATTTAAACAATAATATACAATCTATAAATATATATCTCCTCTTTAATTATGTAAACATGTGTGTATGTTTGTGTGTGTGTGTGTGTGTATATATATATATATATATATTCCCAATGTTTATTTTTCTATTTCCTCTCCCTATTTTTCATTAACAAAAAGTAAATGAAGAGAGTGAAAAAAATTAGAGAAACATAGCATAATGTTTAAAATACACCATTCATTACAAAAAAAAAAAAAGTAAAATGAAAAGCATGAAAAACATGAGAAGTTCATGGTACAATCATTTAGGATATTGGATAGTGAGAAACCAAGCTAGCCATCATATCCTTGATATCTCGTAGGTTGTTAGCCATATACTATTGATTAGAGAGGATGTGCGTTTATGATTCTTGGAAATGACTCAAATTAGTCTAATATGGGCTAGGCGATCATCCATCCTAGATCTCCATGAGCTAGTACCAACATTTTAAAGAGAGGAAGCTGGAGGTGGTGTCTCAAACACATTATCAAATTCATCATCACAAACTTGTTGTTTGTCTTCTTTATCATGCTTTTCCTCCCAGCTTGGTCTTTAAAAACCCATGTGCCATCCTCATTTAAGAAAAATTTCATCTTTGTTAGGGTCGTATTATCTATCTCTAAATATTTGAAATATGGTGTCCAATATGTATTCGTGAATCCATGAATTCAACATCGAAATGCTCAAAGATAGTTGTTAAACATTGACCATAAAGCAAAGAGTTTTGTTTTTTATCATTTTGCATTATCAAATTTTTCATTATAATGTATGGAAAATTAATTGTACTTCTTCTAATCATACAATTGATAAGGCATAAGTCTATAAAAGTCACTTCATCAAAGTACCCCTTATTGGAAAAAATATTATGTGTTATGACCCTATGAAGCAATCTAGGTCTTAACATCAAGTCTTGACTCTTAATCTTTGCACCTGCTGCAGAATTTTCTTTCCCGATATGTATAATAAGCACCTCATCATATATATATATATATATATATATATATATCTCAATTGTAGGGATAACTTTTATCTCAAATACATGAGACCCATCATTTAAAATTTAAATACCTAGTATGTTAGCCAACATTTCACAATTAAACACAATGGGCTTGTTTTAAAGGCTACGCATGATCCTAGATTAATAGGTTATTCTCATATTAGTAAAGAACATTTTAATAAAAGAGAAATATGTTTTAGTTGTCAATATTCGAGTTTTAGAATGTGTTTGTTTTTGTGTTTAAAAGTATTTTTGAATTTTTTTATAATTTTGAATCATTTTGATGTGTTGATGTCAAAAATGAATTTTAAAAAATAATAAACAACTATTATTTTAATGTAATTCCAAACAAAAAACACTTTAAAAAACAATCTAAAAAACAATCGCTACTATAATAGAAAACACTACCGTAATGACTTTAATTTTTTTAATTATAGTAATCTAATGATAAAAGACTGCCTACGTCAACAATCATAAAAAAAGACTCTTTAAAATTGAAAGACACAAAATCCATTTTCACCAAAAATAAAAAAATCCATATTATATATGATCATAAACTTATTTTAAAGCGATAAAAAGGTAAGCACGTTAGGCCTAATAGTGTTGTATTTTGTAACTTATTTTGATAAAACAATATTCGAGTTTCAATTATATTTTATATAATGAGAGGACGGTCCCTATATAATCCAAGACTCATGAAGCTTCCCGCTATACCAAAAAAGACAATCAATATTATATATGCTCAAAATCTGATGCCATATCTACATACAACACAGTAGTACAAGGCCATTGCTTCTGAAAAAAAATCAATAAAAATATATATATATGGAAGTAGCGTGAAAATTTATAAACAATCAACATATATCAATCTAATCATGTAAGCGTGTGGAATTCCTGGGCTGAATTCGCCACCTTGATGAAGACATCTTCTAAGGTGGTATCCGACAAGCCCCATGCATAAACCGGGAACCTGCTCTTTGCAACCTCGACTGCATGGAATACATCTGCCATGCTGACCTCATGTTTTGGCATCTCAAACTTCTGGGTTCCAGCCATATGGTATGTTCTTTCGGCATTGGGGGAGAGACGCTGAACCATGCGCTCCACCTCATGCTCATCGTTTATAGATGTCGTCATTGTGAACACGTAAGATCCTCCATATCTAGCCTTCAGCTGTTACACACCAAAGCAATAGAAGGAAGGCAAACGCCACCTTAGAAAAAAGTAAAAATAGGTGCTCTTTAAGATCTAATTTGAAAGACAATGCATGTTACAGACGTGAACAAAGAATACGCGTGTTATAGTCGTTGAAATTAACTAGCATGCATTTCAAAGGAGATGGTTGCATGAATTTCTGAAAGAATCATGCGATCGAGATCTCTAAGCAAATACAAACATTAATCGTCTCATAGTTACCTCTTTTGGGTTTCCTACGCACTGTAAGCCTCCGCTAACAAAAATCCCCAGCCTATCACACAGGTACTCTGCCTCTTCCATTGAATGTGCTGAAAACAAGAAGTCAAGAATTGTGAGTGAAACTGAAAGGAGAAGATTTTCATTCCAAAAATCATTAGAGGTAGAGATAGAGTAGTACTGGTCAGAATAATTGCTCGGTCTTGCTTTGCACGCTTCACAACATTCCATAAATTGCTTCTTGAAGCTGGATCTAATCCAGTACTGGGTTCATCCATATAAACAACCTGCAAAAGTGCCAAGAATTTGGATAAGCAAGGGCATTGGAAGAATACAACAAATCCCAAGATTTCGTGCAGAAAAAGTATTTTTGAGAGAGACAATGACATACTTTGGGATCTCCAATCAGTGATATGGCAACGCTAAGCCTCCTCTTCATACCTCCACTGTATTTCCCAGCTTGTTTGTCAGCAACCCCTCCGTTAAATAGGTTGACGCTCTTAAGAGAGTCTTCCACTGCCTAGAGAAGCAGAATGGTTAAAAAAGAGAAGCTTAAAAATTGTCCAAGTCAAAAGGGCCAGTAAACTAAACCGTTGATCTCATTAATGCTGGCACTATGCATTCAATATCTATATGGTCCACAAATGTACTTCAAATCAATTCCATGGTGCTTATATATCCTCTCTATCTCTCCCCAATGAGATTATAAATTGCAGTTCTTAAATTTTAATATTTGAATCCGTTTCATCCGGAAGAATTTGGCCTTTGTATGCTTTGCAATTAGGGAAAAAACAAGCTGTGACAAGCTGAAAGTTGAGAAGAGAATGACGTACTTTTTTCAAAGCAGCGCCTTTTAGGTTCTTTAGTCGGCCATAAAATAGCAGGTGTTCTCTTCCCGTCAGAGTTTCCCACAGCAAGCTAAAAGTTGTCCAAGAAAAATTAGCAGAACGAGAATGTCAGAACTCCAGCTGAGGATGAAGATGTATTCTTGAAGAAAACAGAGTCACGAATTAACTTACTCGTGCTGCGGGCAAACGCCCATGCTGGTATATACCCAATCCATTTGAGTCCGTATGTCTAAGCCCTCGACATATGCTGTCCCCGTGCTGGGTGTTGTGAGCCCAATCATCTAAACAACAGAATAAAGTCAGAAATACAAGAGGAGCATGAGTATATATTCAATTCTATTTTCTCAAGAAGACTAATTAAACCTAAAATCATCTCAAGGTATGGCAAAGGAATAACAATGACCACGTATATAACCCTTTCCCAAGATTCTTCAAGTGTTAGATGATACACATAGATGTACTGAGCAAGATTGACTATTTGGTCAATACCTCTCCTGAACATATTTACTATTTCCAGTATAGAACAAGGAAAAATGAAAACGATTGAAAGCTATTATATTAATTACAGAGCAAAGTGTACTGACCATACTAATAAACGAGGTTTTCCCTGCACCATTTGGACCAAGCATGCCGAAGCACTCCCCTCGAGGTATAGCGAGAGATAATCCTCTCACTGCCAATTTCTCTGGATTTCCATCCCTTCCTGGATACACCTTTCTCAGGTTGTCACAGACGATTGAATGAGTTGTTGTTGGTTCCAGCAGTAACTGCTCGACCTTCTCCCTCTGCATTTAAAAAGATGGGCACAAAATTACATTTACACACGATTGACTGCAGATTATTGGCACAGAAGTATTTCAAGATCAAATGATAAAGTTGAGTGCTTGACAAACACATGAATTGAAGAAGTTCATAAAAAATCATGAAATATTAACAGTAGCTCTGGAATGATTAGAGGCATAGGTGGTCTAAAGCTCATAAGCCAATCCATCTTAGAATTTATTGTTTGACAAGTGCTCTACACAACCACCTTGTTGATTCTTTTGGAAAGAAGACAAATATAGTATGCCATAGAAAAAAAATGAAAATATTCTGACGTTTTATTATAGAACCTACAAAATCCACAGATATTAAGAACATAATGACCACTTTCACAGGTGCAGCAGATAGACCTAGCTCTAGCAGGGAATGATTACTCATCAGAATTAGGTAAGGGAATGTTACCTCCTGAATGACATCAGGTTTATCCATATCAACAAAAACTTTAGATGCCTGCCTGCCCAAACTAGGCTTCCTAAAAGATGATGGACGCTTCTTCCGAAACTTTTGCAATAAATATTTTGGATTTTTTCCACTCCCAGATGAAAAAATTTGATCCACATAATAGGCTATACAAAGCACCGCCAACCATTCAAGAAGCATGATAATCATCACGTCGCTCATCCCATTTTCACTATCACTCAAATTTCCCCACTTCATGCCATCAGTCCCCATGGAGTTGCCTTGTAAGGAATACTCTGCAAACTCGTACAAGCCACGATATAGAGCGAAACCAGGATATAACTCCATGAATATGATCCATCCCTCTGTAACAAGAGAAACAAGTCCCATAAGGGTAAGGCTGGCGAAAAGTAGAAACAGACAATATGTATAAAATCTAGACAGCTATTTCACATTGACAACCAACAGCAGCAACTTGTGGAAAATAACACTTATAGACCTACATAATAGGTTTCCCAGCACAATTGAGCTATTACCAGTATCTAAAATTCACAAATTATATAAGTAATCATTAGCCTCCTCACATCTGTTAAATCTCAGAAACTGAAACAACTGCAACAACACATGCAGTAGCATAAAATCTGAACATCTGGATTCTTTCCCATTAACACCATTAGGGAATTTAAAAGCCTGTTGACGAGGGAGTAGAAAGTACTGTGGTTTCACAGATTCTTCTACTTACTTGGGAATGAAGTGTCTTCAACGAAGGACTGGAAAAGAAAGCCACCTAAAAGCCCAGTTCCAAAGACACATATATAGCCTACAACTGTAATCATCAAATTCAACTATCAGGAACAAGACCAGTTGATATTAAAAGGAAAAATCACTTAACAATCAAATCAAACAGCTGCTAACAACAGACCTGTAGCAGTCTTGACATTCGAAAAGAATGCGGAGACCAGGAACGCCAAGGAAATTTGCAGGTTTATATAGAGGAAATAAAACACAAATTGGATGAAGTAGTCGTTCAGTGTGAAGAATTTCAAACCTGCAATTTAGCCGTGTGAGTAACTTGAAGCAAAGGAAAAAATTAGAAAGCATTGAGGATTGGAGTAATGCCTACCTACTATTGAGCCAAATGCCACAAAAACGAACATGTATAGTGCAGATATAGCAAGAAAATACATATAAGAAATCATCCAATAAGGCCCATCTCCAAGCCCATGCATTTTCATCATGATCCGTAGTTTCTGTTGTTTCTCATAAACCAGTGCTGTCAACACCACCTATAGCAAAAAGAAATAAGATCGCATAACTTCAGCAAAAAGGAAGAAACTAAACTGGACTAAGTAATTTTAATTCTCTAATATTAAACTAGTCGTGATCAAACACTCAGCTACTCTAACCCACTGTGCAAGAAATAAAAAAGAAGAAGAAAAGTTACTTGTCTTGAACGGGTGACACCAGCCATGATTTGAACAGAATTTGCAACAAAATGCTAGCCTCAAAATAAGCAAATGCTGACAAGAAATGGATCACACACTTACCGGAAACAGTTGTATGACAACCCATGTAAAGAAGAGAGTGCCAAGAAGAGACGCGATATCCAGCTTGAGCTTTGTTGAAGTTTTAGGCATTTCTTTGACAAACTCTAATATCATTCTAGCACCAGATCCTACAAACGACTGAAGGTAGGCATTCGATACCTGTGAAGATAGATACATTAGCTTGTATTATTGTTTGATGAGGATGGTGTAAGGCTAAGAAAGCAGAGAAAATAAACATGCAAACAAGGGCTTTGTAAGAAATGAAATCCAGTAACAGTTGTTGTGGGCGGTGCAAAGTCCAGAAGGAAGACAAATAATCTACATAGAAAATATCCTATGCTTGGATTGATTATAATCATGAACACAGCTTGCTCTTTTGAGTGGGGGAAGGAAAGGATTTAATAGAATTAAGCACTTCAGGTGCTTTACATACCAGATTTACTGCACGAGGTAACCGCACCAAGTAGGTTTCCCCATCGCTAGAATCCTTGTAGGTGGCGTTGTACCACACATTCACATTAAAATTATTGGCATCGGAGTTTAAGAAATCATAGGCTGCAGGAAAATGAAGCGGTTAGAATTCTCCTAACACAGAACTACAGTAATCACACGCTAGATTTGTGTTGAAATCTGGAAGGCTAACCTCCAAGTATCTCGTTATACTTCCTCTCTGCATTGCCTTTTTCATAGCCCCGGTATATCTGATCATTTATCTCCGAAGAACTATTGCGCCACAAACTTTGACTTTGAACACATGTGGTCACTGAGTTTCAAAACAACAAGAGAATAAGCAAAGATTCTGATAAGCATCAACTGTGTGACTTTGGAAGCTGTGAGGGTAAGCGGGGGTAGAAGTTCAATTGTACCCATTTGGAAGGGAGCAGCCTGAAGAAGGGCAACAGAAACATTGAATGTAGAATTCGGTGTGCACTGACTTTGAATGTTATAGAGAGAACCCTCGGCGAAAGCAGGATCGAGAAAATTGTCCTGTTGAGGTTCTGAATTTGAACCCTGGAACATTTTGTAAAGGTCAAAGTATTAGATGCATAGTCAAGAGAGGAAGATGAAATACACACATACATCAAGGATGAAGCAGGAAAAACAACTAACCAGCACACTGTTGGTGGAATTAAGAATGGAAGGAGCTGCGAACATCATCTCAGCCAAACCTAAAAAATAGATACATAAATATATAAAGATCGAGGTTAAGATCATGATAAAACCTGAAATATTCATTTCCATCTCCTAGGCAGGTGGAAGAGAGAGAGATCCTAACTACTTACTTTGTCCAAGCGCCTTATTAGTTCCGGTGATAAGAAGAGAAACAGGACAGTTGCCGGTTTGTCTACAAGACTCGTCCGGAAAATCACTAGGAGAATCAGAAGCACTTCTGACTGCACGATATTGAGGACCCGGAACCTGTAACAGAGGAGGCCACTTGGGTGGACTAGGAACAGAACAACTAGGGGCTTGATCCAAATCTGAGTATTGTAAACCACACACTCTCTGATCACACGTTCCATCTCCATTGTTATCGATACACTGACAACCGCACACGTTACTATCTTTGCTTATTTGATTGTCAACTAGTGTTTGAGTGATGATAAGGAGGATACAGAGCACGAATGGAAATGAGATTAGCCTGCAATTCGCACTGATGTTTCGTTTCTGCGAGAACACACATGGATTAATAAGCTATATTCCACTACTTAATTAACCATGCATTCAAAATAAAACAAAAGATGAAAATCCCATCACAACCATTCATTTGGTGTGATTTGCGGTTCTTGGAAACGAACACAGAATACTTGTTTGTTTTGGAAAGACGAAAGTGAATATGTATTTCTATATGTGTACATACCTGATAAGTTAAGTTCTTCCTGAGCAAAGCATCAGCCTGAATCCAGAAAGCTGCCGTGTGAGGCGATGCATCGGAATCCGCCATCGAGAATTAACCAGAAAAACAACAACTTATTTCCCGCCAAAAACCAGCTGAAAAATTGTTTTCTTTTAATCTGTATGCCTTAAACAAAACAGAATATATTTTTATATGTATAAGCTATGTGTTCTTCGTGGCAATGGCAAGTAGCAACGAAATCAGCAGAACAGCCCAGCTCTTAATGAAATGGAGCTGCAGAACCCCTCCCTTTTATGTGTTTCGTCATGGCAACAAGCCACAACTTCATTTCCCATTTGACAACTTTGCCCCCGTATACATCTTCTATTTACGTAGTCGTTAATGAAGTTGGCTCTTGTTGGCTTTTTTGACTTCGTATTCTAAACAAGAGAGCGGGGCTGCGACGTCTTGGCATACTGCCGAAACTGCCCTTCGTTTGAGATGTCCATAGTGCCCCTCACGCGTTTTGACCAATCGGGTTGCTGCGTGTAATGCCAAGACTGCCCCGGTACTTGATTCGAACTTGGAACGGTACTGATGAACTGCTTGCCTATGGGAGTTTTAATTTTATTAATTAATGAGAACAGGCTAAACAGAAAGGTAAGCTGCCTGATGACACGGGTCATTGGTCGAAGGCGTTGCGTGGTGATGCATTCAAGTCAAAATACGGAGGCAGTACGACCATCAAAAAATTTAAATTTTTTATTAGCTTCAGACTAATTTTTTTATATTTTTTATTATTTTAATATAATGAATTTAGAAATAAATTTAAAAAAAATATTATCTTAATATATTTTTAAATAAAAAACAATCTAAAACACATCTCCATAGTGTATAATGAATTGGGACATCTTCTTCCTCGTCTTTTTAAATAAATATAATTTCATGAATTATACTTATTTTTTTTAATTGAGGTCAACGATCCACTTTTTGTGTAAAATTAATAATTTTTTCCTTTTGTTTTTTTTTTTTTGCTAGATTAAATTAATCTACAGATATTAAATCATTTTATGAGCCAAGCTATTCAAAAAATGTCATAGAATGCTGAATAGGGAACTGGATGGGGTCAATATATATATAGCGTAAAGAAAAAACAAGTAAAAATATATTTGAAATAAGCGCAAGGGAAGAATAAAGGTAATTATGTTTGAACAAGTCAATCCATCTCGAAGAAAATTATTGAAATGGACTTGTTATGATGGTAGTCATGGAAAATGTCTGAACCCGATGGGAAAAAAAAGAAATATATTAAAAGTAGGAGTAGAGACACGAGACCCATGGCCATGATAAGCGCCATTTGTTTTACTTTTATGTCATTATCATCGCAGCTGTCGAAGGAAATGTATGGATTAATTCTCCATTGTTCAACAGTTGCAGGAATCTTTATTCTCAAGAAAACTCGAGTGTCGATGTGAACGAGATGTTCTCTAAACTCTCCAAGGGATGACTATGCAGCAAGAGATCAGTTTCTTAGACTTCTTGAACACTGGAAGTTACTCGGTTGCTTCATTCCTGCACAGTCGGTCGTAGGATGACATGCTTCCAACACTTTGGTAAGAGTTACCTGGTCAAGAAGGCAATTTAAGCAATCTTTATTTTGAAGAACAAAAATGGGAGACGACCCTTTTGAACGTGAGAACAGATTGAAAGACTGAATCCAAATTGAGGACATAATAAAGTTCAAACTAACAGGTGGTAATCGTACGTAAACCAAGAGGCAGCTGCTTTGAAACTTCGTTTTCTAACATCTTGATTAAATAAACTGGAGGAGATCTGGAAATGAATTAAAGGAATCACCACTTTTCTGCTAGACCAGAAGAATAGTTAAAGCTTCGACACAAGTCAATTTGATCTGTTGAGTGGATAGGCAAAGACAATAAATGGTTAATTGCCAGACTATTTCTGCAATTTGAATCGAGCTCCGCAGTAATATACAAGCTCCATGAGTATTCAACAATAATTAGTGAAGCAACCGAGTAACTTCCAAGGTCTCATTGGATCTCTCATCTTGGCATTACCATTGCACTCCATGCTCCTCTCCATCCTGTCAGATTCTCCAGTCCCATCTCAGATCCCTGAGCTTAGTGCATATAGAAAGCAGAGTTAATTACTAGAGTAATTTACGCTAAGAGAGTTTTGACCTGGTTGAGGTTTTTGGTCCAACACTTGGCGAGCATAGTGGGGAAAAAAAAAAGTAACCGTTGAGAAACGAAATGCCGGGGAATTCAATTCGTTCAACGTCTGTACAAATGAGTGTTCGGCCACTGCCATGAATTCTGTACTTCCGTACGTTTATTAGATTGTTTTTAAAAATATTTTTAATTAAAATAATATTTTTTATTTTAAAATTTTTATTTTTAATATAGTATATTAAAACGATTATAAAAATATAAAAATAAATCATTTAAAATAAAATTAAATAAAAAATCAATTTTTTTTTTTTTTTGGATGGGTGGTCCATGTAAGAATTGACGTAGATATATTTGCGATGCCCTTAATTATTTCATTCGACGAGTGGCTAGAAATAAGCAGTAAGACTTTAGAGGATAGTTTCCCTTTTTGGACAAGGGCAGATGAACTGATGTGAGCTAAAATACAGTCTAGTCAACTTTCGTGTTCGCCTTATTGCATTATTGATATCACTAAAATTCTTCAAACTTTAATTGCACCCATAAAAGAACAATACAAGTCACTTTATCGGTGGAATAATTCATCTGTTATTCAAACAATGTTTTTAGATATAATTTTTAGTATTTAAAATTAAATAAGCACACGTATATTAATATTAAATTTTATTAAAATATATAATTGGATATAATTTCTATTTAAAATATTTTTATAAAAAAATAAATAATTCTCTTTTTCTTTTCTTGAATTTAATTTGTGGTAACTTGATTTATTTATGAGATCAAACTAAGATTTACACCTTGCTAGAATACGAATTTAGATATATATTGCAGAACGAGATTTGATTATTTGATACTTTAAAACATATATTTGATTTACTTTCAAAGTGTTGTTGAAAAACGTATATTCAAAGTGTTCTTTGTAGATTTCAAACTTAGATGAACAAAGTTTGAGAGCTTTTGATAAAACTTCCTTACTTGAAGAGCTTGTCTTGAAAAAAAATTGTACCTTCAAGAATCTATTTTTATTTTACTTTTTTTGTCTTGGGTGAGACATTCTATTTTTGTCTTAGGTCATTTTTTCAATATCACATGGTATTATTTTATTGGTTGATTTTTATTTATGAAACTTTGTATTTATGATAAGATATCTTAAATATCTTATCTCATGTGTTAACCTTCCATTGACCAAGAAATATATGAAGGTCCATTTAATTTTCATATCATTTATTTTAATTTTATTTTATCCTTTCATGTAATAAATAAATAAATAAATAATGACACGTAGCAATTTTTAATTAGTGGAAAATTTTGGTTTCTACAACGTCATATTGATATATATATATATATATATATATATATGGACTTGTCCGAGTTTTGTTAGGTCAATCCAATCATTAAAAAAAAACCTATTTTAATGAACTTGATTTAACTTGGTTAATGTATTGTCTAATTCAACTAAAAACTTGGTTTAGATCAAGCTTTGGGTCTTAGATGTCCTGATGTTAGCTAATCAAGTAAGGTGAGGTTAACAAATACCAATTTTGTTGACATGCGCATAAAATATACCAGCATCTAAGACGGCTCCGTGCTTTTTTAGCGGTAAGTGAGCTATTGTCTGATGAAATAATGCTAGCTTTCTCTATGGTGTTTGAAGCTCCGTGGCACCCTCTTTACGTGGGGCCACTTGTATAGTGTTTTGAATGATGATTTGTCATCGGCGGCCTCTTCCTCTTCTTTTCCTCTTCTCTCTTTCTTTGTCCTTCCCATTAAATTTCGTGTTAGCCATGAAAAAAATCAACTTTATCCTCTTATTTTATGCCATTTCATATTTGGCCTTTAATATTTGATTTCTAAGTTTGATTCTTATCTATTTTATCAGTTTTTTTTTTTAATTTCACCCCTTTGATTCATAATCTTAATTTTTAATTTCTTCTAATTTGGTCCTCGTTCTCTTGATTTTTATTTTTGATTTGGATTATTTTATGAATTTAATTTCTCTTTTCAATTTTACCCTTCAATTCAAAGTTTTATGATATCTAATGTTAGACTCTCAATATTTTGATTTTTAGCTCTTTTATGAAATTTTAATTTGTTTTTAGTTTCATCTTTAAATTGATAATCTTGGTTTTTTATTTTTTTTTCAAATTTGGTTCTCATTCTCTTGATTTTTATTTTTTATTTTGGGTTTTTTGTTAATTTTATTTTCTTTTCAATTTTATCTTTCAACTCAAAGTTTGATGATATTTAAGGTTAGGTCCTCAATGTTTTGGTTTTAAATTTTGATTCTTAGTCATTTTATCAACTTTTAATTTGTTTTCAATATCATTCTTTGATTCATAATCTTGATTTTTGTTTTTTTTTTTAAATTCGATCCTTATTATCTTGATTTTTATTTTTTGTTTTGGATTCCTATGTTAATCTGATTTTTTTTTAATTTTACCATTTAATTCAAAATTTAAGGTTGTACTCTCATTTTCCAGGAGTCCATTTAAGGCAATTACTGAGTCACGTATCAGGTGGATTGACCCGAGTGAACCTAAATCAAATAAATTTTTTTGTTTTGTAAAAATATAAAAATAATATTATTTAAAAAAATAAAAGAAAATAGTGAATGAGTTTGGACTCAATTTTGACTATATTTTGAAGATACTTAGTGCTTGGCATCGTAGTAGCGATTGCTTTTCAAAGTATTTTTGCTTGGAAATGTATCAAAATAATATTTATTTTATTTTTTTAATTTATTTTTGATATTAGCATATTAAAATTATTTAAAAAATCAAATTTTTTTTATAAAAAACATAATCCAAGAAAAAAAAATGATAACTCTAAGAGTAAAGAGGGCGAAGATAAGCGTTTGGCATGCTTAAAAGTGTTACCTTCGGTCTTGATTGTGTCACTCTGAACACAAGGAATATATTAAGCTGTTAGAACTTAGACGGATATATATATATATATATACACACACACACACACTAATACAAGCAAGTTGTACAATATTTTTCCATGCATATTGGTGTAAGGATATTAATTACTGTATTTTTTGTACTTTAATTATCATTTAAATGGTAAGATTTTACGAAAAAGAAAAATATATCCCCAAGCTTTCATGACTACAGATGCCTAATCTTAAAGACCTTGAAAAATAATATTGTTTTTACCACCATCTGAATTGAAATATGGATGGAAAGTCTTGAAGATAGATGGAAGTAGTCCTTAATTAATTAATTAATTAATTATTTTTATTTATTTTTGAGAATTTAAAGATAAAATTAATGATATATACAATAAATATATCATTATTTTATATATATTCCTAGATGTATATGTTGACCGGCGGGCGTGACTTTGAATGTCTCCGATCTTCATGGTTAAATTAAGATTAATTAATAAATTGATTTGTTTGGCTGTACAGATCCCGGCGGCGACTAAGGGCGATGTATTATAGCCAGAAATATTCGCATAATCGATCCTCCAATGAATATTGATATACCTGGCTGGCTGTACATTAGATTATCCACTCGTATATTTCTACACTGCGCACTTCTTTCATTCGGTCCTCCCTGTCAACCTCCTCCAATTGCAAATTGCCAGCATCGGTGGCTGTGACGCCATTGGCTAATAAAAAAAGTCTTCTTTGACTGGTGGGATTCTCGCCTTCTAGAAGTTGAAAGAATAATATTTGTCTTACGGCAGCACTTTTGGGTAAAATCCAAATGGGGTGGCAAATAATTCTTTTTTATTCCATTTGTGGAAATTGGAGCGAAGGCGGATAATTTGTCTGTGAGATTTAAAATTAAAATCAAAAGACTTTTCCCCAAGGAGATGTGGGGCACGTCTGGTAATTTACGGAGCCTATCAAGCCCAATTGCACTCGCCTTTTTCGTCTTCCCACCCTACCCTCAGTCACCCTTTGAAAAGTCCAGTCAGAGTGGCAGGCCCTGTAATTCATGAGAGACGCAAGCCCAATTGTTATCCTTCGTGTGACCGGATTACCCCTGCACTCCACCTTCAGACCGCGCTTTTTTAAGCGCAGGCTGTCTCTCTCTCACTTCAGAATTTAGAAACGGAGAAACAAAGAAAAAAAAAAGAGGAAAGAAAACAGGAGGAGAAAGAAAAGAGGGAAAAACATGGAGCTGGTACAAGGATTTCCGTTACTGTACCAACAGTTCACTTCGTTGTTCAAGAAAAACATCTTGTTGTCATCAAGAAACAAGAGCGCAACATTCTTGCAGCTCTTTGCTTCTTTCTTTTTCATGTTCTTGTTGTTCTGCATCGAAAAGGCAACAGAGTCTCGCACGAACACAACGACAGGATTCGACACGGTAAGGAATCCACAGCCTATGTGGGAGCCTCCGATCACTCCTTGCGAGGAAAAGTTCTACGTTAAAAAGCCTTGTTATGACTTCGTTTGGAGTGGAAATGAGAGCACTACAATTAACAATATTGTTACAGCCATCATGCAGAATAATCCCAACAGGCCAATTCCCTCTGACAAGGTATTTAATTCTTATTCTGATTCCAACGTCATGTGATGCTAGTCTCAAGTAGGTTCTTGGAAAACTGAAAGAGAAGGACGTTATTTATGGAAAGTTTGGATTTTCTCGTTCAGGAAGTGAAGAGAATTAAAAAGAAACAAATCTAAAGTTCCTGGGTTGTTTATTATTATTTAGACGTATGATGTTTATTTGAATGAATGGAAATCCTTTTGAGGAAAGAAAGGAAGCAATCCAATGGGTGGAGTCCTCCTATCTTTTCTGTTTTTCTGTTCTGAACTATTTGATTGTTAAGAATGGATTAGGCTCTTAATACTGCAGCAGAAAAACTCGAAAGTGGATAAATCATTAAAAAAAAACCCAATCTGTTTGTGCCTTTTTGCTTATGCAGGTGAGATCATTCAGAACAGAACAAGAAGTCGATGATTGGCTTCTTAGAGAACCTATGCAAGCACCGGCAGCACTGCATTTTGTGCAAGTGAACGCCACTGTGATCACCTATGGTCTACAGTCTAACTCTACTCCAATTGCTCGGCGAGGCCATTATGAAGATCCAACCTTCAAATTTCAAATTCCACTTCAAATTGCGGCAGAGCGTGAGATTGCTCGGTCTATTATTCGAGGTCTGAAATCTTAATTTCTCGGTTTTGTTCTGTAGAAATTGTTTTGGATACATATGAGTGCCTCCCTTTTCTTTTTAGTTCATGTAAAATTAACGTATCGCTTGTTTTGAAACCCTGGATGTTCAGCTCCAACCTTTAACTGGAAGGTTGGACTTACGGAATTTGCGCATCCCGCAAGGCCTGCTTTCTCTGCATTGGCTACAGTAGGACCGGCTTTTTTCCTGGCATTTACCATGTTTGGATTTGTGTTACAAATTAGTAATTTGGTTGCTGAGAAAGAGCTCAAACTTCGCCAGGTATGTGCGCAAATCTGCTGTCTAGAGTTAAACAAGATTACAATTGTTGATGAATTCTTTATATTATTATTATTATAGATTATGTATTTGCTCATTTATATCTTCTTCGCAGGCAATGAATATGACTGGTCTTTACGAATCTGCATACTGGGCCTCATGGATCTCATGGGAGGGAATCATTACGTTCATTTCCTCACTTTTCCTGGTTCTCTTCGGATTGATGTTCCAGTTCGATTTTTTCAAGAAAAACAATTTCGGAGTTCTGTTCTTTGTCTTCTTCCTCTTCCAGATCAACATGGTAAGATCGCTTCTACTTCATCAATGCCTGGTGTCATGTTTTTTTTTTTTTTTTATATAAGCTTATTCATATTAACCCTTTACTACCTTTCCTCACTTGTGATGCTAGATGGGTTTTGCCTTCATGCTGTCGACCTTCATCAGCAAGGCATCATCAGGCACAACAATGGGTTTCTCCATATTTATAATCGGATTTATGACTCAGGCAAGATTCCCAGCTAAACATCAAGGAACATGAAATGTTCTATAAATTAAATTTACCCCTAATCTAAGATCGTCTCTTGGAAAAAAACCCTCCGAAATCTTGATGTGAGGATATGGTTGATTCCGTTGTGGTAATTGATCTCATTTGTCATTGCAGATTATTACAATAGCTGGATTTCCATACAAGGAAAGCATTAGTGGTTTCTTACGGTTCATCTGGTCATTCTTCCCACCAAATCTTCTTGCAATAGCAGTAAAGCTGCTCTCCGATGCAAGTAACACTCCTGAAGATCTTGGAATCAGCTGGAAAGGACGATCAAAGTGTCCACCTGACGCTGATGACTGTGCTATCACAATTGTACGTAATCACTATGCTCACCGAGAATAGAACACACATAAATGCACACAATATTATACATTCTACTGAGAACTCCCTTCTGCCTTCGCGTTAGTTTTTTTCTTAGTTAATTTCATCTCGTTTTGCCTTTCTATTCTTATTTCTAATTTCCTCTGTTTTCGATCTTCGTTTGAGCTGTTTATAACTCTCATTTTTCTTGGCAGAATGATGTTTACACATGGCTCATATGTCTGTTCTTTCTCTGGTTTGTTTTGGCAATCTACTTTGATAATATATTCCCAAATGCATCCGGTGTGAGAAAATCTCCTTTTTACTTCTTAAACCGTGGGTATTGGACCGGGAAAGGTGGAGACAAGGTCGAAGGTAATGGTCATTTTTTTTTCATTTATTGGTTGCAAGAACGTGTAATTAACGACATGATCTTGCTGCACTCTACTTCAGTCCATGTCTCATAGCTAGGTCTTATTGTTGTCTAATTAGTGTTCTAACTATATTCTTCCTCTATTGTCGCAGAGGGTGGCATTTGTAGTTGCACGGGTGAAATCCCACAACAAGAGCATATTACGCCAGATGATGAAGATGTGCTTGAAGAGGAGAATGTCGTAAAAAATGATGCAAAAGAAGGCACAGTCAACCCAGATGTTGCAGTTCAGGTACGAGGACTTGCAAAGACATATCCTGGGGCCACACAGATTAGTTGCTGTAAATGCAAGAAGACTTCATCTTACCATGCTGTTAGGGTAAGCAATTCCTATCCAACTCTTGAGTACCATGCTGGTTTTGGATTGCAGTCTAGTTGTTGTAGAATATCCATTTTATATTTGTTATATGCAGGGCTTATGGGTCAACTTCACCAAGGATCAGTTATTTTGTCTGCTTGGACCCAATGGTGCTGGAAAAACTACAACAATGAATTGTTTAACTGGCATAACACCTGTGACCGGTGGAGATGGTAATATACTCTTATTTCACGGTTCCTATACTTTGGAATTGGTTTAGAAGCATCAGAATAATGACTTCCCATCTATTTTGTATAAACAGCCTTGGTTTACGGACATTCTGTTCGAAGCACGGTTGGCATGTCAGGCATTCGGAAAATTATAGGAGTTTGTCCACAGGTGAATTCTCTCTCGAGTGTTTGTTTTCGCTTGTCTGCATATTTTCACCTGTATGCAAGCATGCCCCATGTGCTGTAGCTAATTAGTCTATAGAGACTAACATTTCCACATCCTTGTGTAGTTTGACATTCTCTGGGATGCATTGTCCGGTGAAGAACACCTCCACCTCTTTGCAAGTATCAAAGGTCTACCCCCAGCTTCAATCAAATCGGTATGTGATATATGAGCCTGAAGTCTTAATCACCCATCCTAATTTCGTAGCCATAATTTGTTGATTGGACATTCCGACCAAAAAGTACGACAGAATTATGTATTTCCATGCTTGTTGTTCTCACTCAAATATTCTAAATAATTCTTTGGTCTATATGGACTGCAGGTTGCCCAGGAATCATTGGCAAAGGTGAAACTAACTGAATCAGCGAAAGTAAGATCCAGGAGCTACAGTGGAGGAATGAGGCGTCGTTTGAGTGTTGCAATAGCCCTTCTCGGTGACCCTAAGTTAGTCATTTTGGATGAACCGGTATGGAGATTCAAATACTTCGAATCATTGATACATTTATTTGATGTATTTGTTAAAATTCATTTTGTTTGACTTCTGTTGATCTGCAGACTACTGGTATGGATCCAATATCAAGAAGGCATGTGTGGGATATTATACAGAACGCAAAGAAAGGTCGTGCAATTGTTCTAACAACTCATTCAATGGAAGAAGCCGACATTCTAAGTGACCGTATAGGAATTATGGCCAAGGGCAGGCTCCGATGCATTGGAAACTCGATCAGGTTGAAGTCAAAGTTTGGCACTGGCTTTATTGCTAATGTGAGCTTTAGTGATAACAATGGTGGACAAACTCCTGCACGCATGCCAGCTGATACCTCGGTTCATCATGAGGCTGTGAAGAAGTTCTTTAAATACGTATGTCGAATGCATGGCCAAATTCAACAAATTCGTTTAATTTTCAGAAACCCATTTTTTTCTGATTTTGGAAATTTTTTTACAGCATTTGGATGTAACGCCAACAGAGGAGACCAAATCCTTCTTGACTTTTGTCATTCCTCATGATAAAGAGAGGGTTTTAACGGTAAGCAATTTTGAAAATCCTTTTTTGTTTCTTTATTCTCCAAATTTCTTCCTTCAGAATTTCAGATTTCTATTTAGATATATACGTGAACATAATAATAGACTTGTGGGAGATCATACATTTCTCTATTTTACTTAAGTGTACTAGTTTAACCTTCCATTTCCTCTGGCATTTAAAATCTCAACAGAAATTTTTTGCGGAGCTTCAAGAGAGACAGAGAGAATTCCATGTATCAGACATTCAGCTTGGCCTTGCAACTCTTGAAGAAGTTTTCCTAAACATTGCCAAGCAAGCAGAATTAGAAAGTGCTGCAGCCGAGGGGAAGATGGTTACTCTGGCCTTAACTTCTGGAAAATCAGTTCAGGTAGGAACAATTTATCTCATTTTGTTGTTTTTCATTTGTGCAACAGGCACAAAAAAATCAAGCCTAATCTTTCTGCTTAAATGAAAATGCAGATACCTGTGGGAGCTAGATTTGTGGGGATCCCAGAAACAGAATCTCCAGAGAATCCTAGTGGCATTATGGTTGAAGTATACTGGGAGCAAGATGATTCAGGTTCACTCTGCATTTCTAGCCACTCTGATGAAATGCCTGTACCTTATAATGCTCAGCCGTTGCCTTCTGCACCACAACCGTCGGACAGAAGCAGTGTGTTAGGCCAGAGGGGAGGGCCAGTTTATGGAATTGTCTATGATTCCAATCAGATTATTGCTGCTCAATCTTACTAGTACACTCCTCTGTGAACTCCCATATATTTTTGAATCCTGCGTGTTTGATTAGTAACGTAGGTGGTAGGCATATTCATTTTGATTTTTTTTCTTTATGAGTATTTTTTGTATGTAGTCTTGTGTGAATATTTTGAAATAATATCACAGGTATTGATTTTTTCTTCCTGTCTTCGAAGAACACGAGGTTGTTTTTATCTTCACATGAATGAATTATAGATTCTTTTTTTTATCAAGCACAAGAACGAAAAGGTTGGCATTCCATGTCGGAAGGCAACATCTATAATAACAAGAACAATCATACAAATCTATACATGTAATGAAAAATGGAGGACAGCCTGTATCATGTTCATGCATTGGAATTCTCAAATAAATGGCAACGAGTTTCCAGATTTAAGCGCAAGAAAATCTGATTGAATAGAGAGCATTGATTCTGCTCATGTCTTTGCTTTAATTAAGATGTGATTAACATCTGATTGAATAGAGAGCATTGATCATTAATCGTGGTTGGTGTGAAATATCTTCTATTTTTATCGTGTGTTTGCAATTAGAACTAAAAACATTTTATAAACCTTTTTTATTCTAATTTTAAGTGATTTGGTCTTCTAAGATGACATTAAATGTACGTGTTTAGTTCCCATAATTACATTTGTTTTGCTAAGAAATCGAGATTCTTCGTGGGTATTTGTCATAATAATTAGGTATCAGATGCAGGTTGCATCAATTTTTTTTAAAAAAAAAACATTTTAAAAAAATTTAATTGGTAATGTGTTTTCAAGAAAGAAAGAAAAAATTAAATTGTGTAGAGATTGATCTAATGTGATTCAATCAACTTAACAAGTTTAAAAATAATATAAATAACTGAAAAAAATATAATTTGACTAAAATAAATTTCAAGATGATATTATTTAAAAATAAATATGAGACGATAAAGAATCGACCCGGGTCATGAGACCGTAATAACATTATAGAAAACAAAACAAAACATATTTTGAAGTTCAATTCTCAATCAACCTGACATTGAAGAATAAAATTAAAAAAAGATAGAAAAGAAAAACTCAGGTTAACCTGTCAAACCTGGATCATGAGATCGGAATAATCCAATAGAAATCAAATAAAAAAATTATGAAACTAAAAATCAAATCTAATTGTCCAATCCTTGCATGGATGGTAAAATTCTCCATTATCCTCAAATCACCAATAAAAACAGTGGTAAGATTTGGAGTAATAGAAGCACCCACATCATCATCCTTTTGTTTAAGCCTTCAAATCTACTTTTTTTTTTTTTCAACTTTTACCTCCAACAACATTATATAAATATAACATGTTATCTCTCTTGTTTTGCATCCTTTCAATGTGTAACTTCTTTCTCTCTTATTTTTCATCCTTTCAAAATTAATTTAAAGTTTTCTAATCATCGAGTAGTTTTTGTTTTTTTGTAAATAGCATTATAATTTCTTTGTGCTCATTTACTAAGCTTATAGAAGCTTTTTAACCATCATTCTTTAAAGCTTGTAACCTCAATTTCTCTTGCCTCCTAGTATTAAGAACCCTTTTAAAATTGTCCATTTTGTAATTTAACATCTTTTTTATTTGTCTATTCAAACCACTCATCAAATCTCATATTCATCCTTTCAAGTTGATGTTTCATGGCCCGTTACAAGTGTAGTAAGCAATGTTAGCACATATCTCACTATCTATAATCATATTATATATCTTGTTACTGAAATAATATCTTATAGAAAAGATATTCTACATTTACTGCTCCACATCATCTTTCTTGATATGAAAATTAAGTACATGTCGAATTAATAATGATTTTTCCTTAACTGGATACTTTACATTCTCATCATTGTTATCCTCAAGTGGTGGCATTTCAATGATAATGATTTTTCCTCATTATCTTCATATTTGTTATTTTCAAATTCAATCTCGTCATGTTCTCTCATAACCGTAACCTTTTGTGGGACATTGTGGAAATATATGTTTTTCGATTTAATCCTTGTTTTTTAATTTGTATAGATAATGTTTTTCGATTCGTCCTTCTACTTTTAATTTATTATTTTTGTCCTTTTTTTTGTCAAAGTTTTTATGGCTTTTAATTTTATCCTTTATAGTTTTTTATTCTTCAATGATAATAATGATTTCATTTTGGTCCCTCTTCTTTTGATTTTTTATTGTTTTTCTTAGTCATTTTATCAATGTTTTTATACTTTTCAATTCTGTCATTCAAATCAAGTTCATTTCTTTTATTTTTTTTCAATAATAATAGTAGTAGTAGTAGCAAAGATGATGATAAAAAAAATAATTAGTGATGATAATAAGAATAATAGTAGTGGTAGTGACAATAATATTGCTGCTACTAATAGTGATAGTAATAGTAATAATAATAGTGATGATATTAATAGTTTTGATAATAATAATAATAATAATAATAATAATAATAATAATAATAGTTGTGATAATAATATCAATGATGATGATGATGATGATACTAATAGTAATGATAATGGTTGTAATAATAGTAGTAATAGTAGTAATAATTTGCTATGATGATAATAATTGTGATGATAGTGATAATTATAATGATAGTAACAACAGTAGCAGTAGCAACAATAATAATAATTTTAATAATGATAGAAATAATAATAGTGTTAATAATGATAAATGTAATAGTAATGATATTACTTATTAAAATTAATAGTAATAGTAATTTTGATATTTATTCTTTGAATTGCTATTTTTTAAAATTCTTTTGTATGATTGATTTTTTTTTAATTTCATCTTTTAATATTTAATTTATTGGGAATTGGACTTCATGGTTTTTCTAAATTAGATGTTTCGGTTCTAATGACTCGGATCATAAGTTTAAAATGTTTACATATTTTTTAAGGGCTTTATAATTCTCTTTATTTTTATCGGGTTATTCCAATCATATAATTTGAATTGTAGATTCGACGGAATATCTCGTATTAACTTAGCTCTAATTAGTATTGTTATGTCTTTTACCGGAACTAATTTTTAATATTTTTTTTAAAACTCTATTTCTATACTTAAACATCAAATTTTTTTTTATAAAAAAAATGATTTCAGCCCCACTCCCGAAACAATTGCCAAGACCGGTAACAATCATAAAACCTGAAGTCTTGGTATGATTACATTGGAAAAGCAGGTATAGCTTGATTAATAATTTATATTATATAACCCTTCTTTACAAAAATAAACAAATTCTACGTATCAATGTTTTGTTAAGAACTAGCAAGATAATATTGGATGAATATATAAAAAAATTGTACAATAATTTCTTTTTAAAATGTTCATTTACGAATTGATGTAAATATTGTTTATGTATTGGATACTTGAATTTATGTTTCATAAAGAGATTTCATGTCAGAAGCTGTCATTTACTACTACCTGTCTATAGAATGATTTTGGTCCTAAAATACAATAGAATTGGAAGCATATATTACAAATGTTATTTACATATCAATTAACTATCTATTTTTCTGAATTATTTTTTTATTAACATGGATGTCCGAGATAGCTTGCACGCATCTTAAATATTATTTTTCTGAATTATTGATTTCACAATAAATAGTATGACTATTCTTCACCGTATACTAAAAAATCCTAAATTGAGAAAGGATTATTTGTATTAAATATATTTATAATGATGTCAATCAGTTTGGAGACTCTTCTACCCATACTAGTATTGTAGATTCTACAAAGCTAGAGGTTCTTACTCATCCTACTCAATATATTTTACATTTGATTTATTGCATGATGATATTATTAAAAATATATACATGTTATAAATGGAATTTTAAATTTATTGTCAAATTAGCATCAAGTTTTCAATACAATATGTGATAGTAGCTAACAAAAACATAAAATATAATTTCACAAATATTACAAATTTTGAGAGAAAAAACTAAGTCTTTGTTACTCGGTTGATGATTAATTTATCAAAATAGGTTTGAATTATATTGATTTATAACAATTATGGATTTAGGATTGTTATATCCGACATCATGGCAAACTAAAAATAAAAAAAATATGTAAAAAAAAAATCATCATCTAGTATTATGATAATTAGAAAACTTAATTAGTCTTCAGATATGTAAGTTAAGGAACTCGTTATGCTAAAAAAAATATATTATCACCCTAAAATATCTTACATGAGGTAAGTTATTCTGCTACTTATCTTTTATTTTTTAATGGTTTGTTTTGCCTAATTTATCGATGATCTAACTTCACGAGTGAGAATGGATCTATTACAATGAGTTTAACACAAGGTAAGTTGTAAACTTATTCATTATAAAGTCCTAGTTATCCTTCTTATTTTTAATTTTGTTTTGTGAATTGATATGTTTATGTTTATATACTCCAGATCACAACTAATAATTATTAATAGTCCATCAAGTCATGATAATAAATAATTAAGTAAGTTTTTATTAAGCTTGTCCAACCCAGCTCAAATTCTATAAGGAGATATTGCTAAATATTTTATTTGTGTAATAATGGTTTTTGGATAATGACTTTTAACATTCATTTATTCTATAGTATTAGGATTCACTCATAATTTTTTTTTTTTTTTAATGAGACTATGTATTTTAATCCTTAAATACCCAAGCAGTAACCATTTTGATGGACTTTAAAATAGGGGCACGTGATATAACATTTATTTTTGCTTTATTTTCTTTTACGATTGCTAAAGTAAAAATGAAATGCAAAAATGACAACAATAATTAGCAATATGTATGGACTTTAAAATGGATGCAAAGATATGTTTTTTTTTTTTTTTTAAATGCGAGGTATGGCCAAATGCAAGACTAAAAACAAATTTTAACCAAACAATAATAGTTTTTTTATTATTATTATTATGTTTCGGGATGATAACAAACATACAATTATCATTAAAAAAAAACCTAGACTATTTACTAACCAAAACTATCATGAACACTCGAAAACCTGAATTCTATTGGATAATTTTATACTTTTTTATAATTATCATGTAATACAAGGGACACTCTATTGGGTAATTTGATACTTTTTTATAATTATCATGTAATACGAGGGACACTGTAGTGTTTGATTAGACATGAAAAATAATTACAAAATAAAACATGGTGTAATAACCAAAATTTCTTTGGAAGTCAAAAATTAAAATTGGCATCAAGTTTTTTTGTCATTTTACAAATAACTTTTTGTTATGTTTTTTCAAAAGTAAAAAGATAAATAAATAAATAAATAGTAGTTGACACATGGGTGACCCACGTCAACATGTGAAAGGCACCTTCACCTTTAAAACGGCGCATCCAACGCCTTCTAGAGTTTAAAAATACCTCTATGCCGTGTCGTTGCAAGAATAATCATGTCCTCTTCATTTTAGGGCAAAGCGTGTCAATGTTAAGTTGTTGTTAGTCATTGGTGAGTTTTTATTTTTTTTCCTTCTTCTCTCTATTTTCCCTAAAACAACAGGTTGGTACTCTTTGTTGTTGGTATTTCAAATTTTATTTTTATTCTTTTGATTTTTAATTTTTGTTTTTGATCTTTTTGTAAAAATTTTATTTATTTTAATTTCATCATTCTATCCAAAGTATGGTATATTATTTTTACCAATTTGATCTTTGTTCTTTTTATTTTTATTATCCTTTTGTTAAATTTATTTTTCTTTTCAATTTTACTTTTCAATCAAATATAAAATTTATTTTATATATCAATTTTAATCCTTATTCTTTTGAATTTTTTTTGTTATTTTTTAAATGAATTTTTCTTTTTAATTTCACCTTCAATAAAATAAAATTTTTATTCTCTATTATAATTTTGATCATCTTTCTTTTCATTGATATTTTCTGCTTTGAATTTTTTTTATATGATGAAACTTTTCTTTTAAATTCATCTTTTAATATTTGATTAATTGAACATTGAGTTTCATAATTTGCTTCAGATCTAATGATCTGGATCACGAGTTTAAATAGTTAACGCGAGTTAATATTTTTTTATATCAGGTTATTCTGATCCAATAACCTGGACCGCAAGTTTGATAAAATAACTCAGGGTAGCATGCTAGACAAATATTTAGTTAATCAACATACTACACTTTTTTAGACTAATACACAATCTACAACAGCACCAAACACATTAAGCTTTCAAGTTAAAATGGATATTTGACATCTAGCAAAAGTGTGAATTTGGTTGAAGCAAAAGGCAGAGATTTAAATGATCTTTGAAAAGTTCTGATTAGGTATTAAAGATAGAGAAATCCACCAGAAAATTTGAAACAGAAGCCTTTTGTAAAGAAAACAACAGAAAAATAGAAAAAGGAAAATTACACCATGCACTGCCAGAAATCACGTCAAAACCAGGCACAATTTAGAATTAAATGTACGATTTTAGCAAGGTTGAAAATTAAAAACCTATGATGTACATCCACTCGCAAACAGCCACAGCAGAAAACTAGAATTCAGAGCCAACACACCCCTTCCGGCTATAGACCATGTTTCACTGCTGCACCATGATCTTGCACCAAAGATATAAAAAGAAAAACCGCAGATGAAATAAGAGACCTTATGCTTCCTTGAAAGACCAATGTTCCACAATTACCTCTTCCACTCTGGTTGGGCTCCCTTAGCTGCATAACAAGAAAAAAAAAAAGGGGGGGAAGGGGAACATCATACTTAAGATTCATATTGTACATTAAAAAAATAAGCTCTTGGGAGTTCAGAAATAAGGGGAATAACTCATGTCAAATAGAAAACAGAATGTTTAACTAGTACTTCTGATAACAAATTGGACAGTTACCAAATTTAAATATATAAAAAAGCAATAAGATAAGCTTTCAGGTTAAGCTGAAGTTTCTCAAAACGATGTGCAATTTCACATGGCATTAGATTTTAAAGAGACTAGGAGCATTGAAACAGGATATACAAGCTGATTGATCCCAAAAAAGGAACTCTAATGCTCAGAGGCCAAAACTTGCACAACAACTGCTCGAGAATTTTCACAACAAAATCAAGCGTGCATCCATGAAAAAACAAGACACGGTAATTTTAGGGGCAAGCAAACATTTCATACCATTTCCATCTCTTGAAGACAATAAAGACTTGTCACTCTTATTCCCTCCTTTGCCACTACCATGAACTGCTCTTTGTGTCCTCGGGGACTCGGAGCTGATTTTGCTATTAGTTGAAGAGGGCAGAGAATGACGACGGGTGATGTTATTTTTCTCAACTCGATCTTCACTAAATCTTGGGGAGCCTTGCATTCTCAGCTTTGCCTTTGCAGATTCAGTTGCTGCCATGTAGCTAGGGAGGGTGGGACTGCTCTGTAGCCCATTCTCGGCACGTTCTGGTTTCATTGTGAATGAAGGTTTCTTGGCAGTTTTGTGATTTTCATTGATTGTTGGATCATCCTGGTGTTTGGACTTCCCATTTATTTGCATATTCTCAACCATACCACCAGTATCTACTGAAGATTTAGATTCTACCGCAGCTTGATCGTCATGTGATGATTCCAATGCCTTGATCATTTCTACAGGTTCATCAGCTGTCTCTGCATCAGGCAACTTGGACATCAAGTTTGGATCATTCTTCACCACGTCAGGTACATTGGATGTTCTCAAGGTAGCTTCTTTCTTCATCTTCTCAGCTGAATTACTTATGCTCCATCCCAAAACATTATCACCTGAAGTGCCAGATACCTTTTCTAGACCTTGCTTTGGCTTTTCATTTTCAACCTCTGAATGAGCAGAGTTTTCTATAACGGGGTTATTAACCTTTCTTAAGCTGCGCTTTACCTTTTCAAGCTCAATCTGTGAATTTTCTGCTGAATCAGCTGGATGGCTTGAAACTTTCCCCAAATTGCGCTTGGGTTTCTCAAATTCAGAGGCTGCTTGTACTGAGGTACTGTCAACATTTGCAGCAGGGACCCTCCGAACAATGCGCTTTGGCCTACCTGTTTCAGCTTCCACTATTTGACCATTACTCTGCTTTCTCTGAGTTTTTGAGCAAGTAATTTTTTTTGGTTGGGGAACTGGTTTCCAGAAACAGGACGCTGACCAGCACTCTAACCAGTTTGCAACTGAGTTTGGTTCCATGGAATCATAGGGGAGTTGCAAAGGCATTACAGTAGGTGATGGAGCAAGAAGCTGGAAAACAGTCCCATCAGAGATCACATGGAAAGGGTGTTATTAAAATTCATGCATGTTTTCTAACTGATCACTGTTAAATATCCCTGATCCCAGTGCAAGCACCAGAAATATTCTTACTGAACCTTTCATGTTTATTTCAATTTTATTTATTATTTTTTTTTTGACAGAAAGCGCTGCATGCAGATAAAATCAAGTTACATGGAAGATGCAACCCTTTTCCCCTTTCCATGTACAGAGGAGAGAAATGAACTGTTCCTCCAGGATCTCACAAAAAAAAAAAAAAGTTTGCATGATGAATTGATGATATTCATGACATTTTATATCACTAAAGATGGTGTCTGAAATTCCCAAATTTTGCAAGTAACAGCCTTGAAAACAATTGAATTTTGAGGATAGGTATCCCTTTAATCAAATATTTTCATGCCTAGAAAACAAAGCTTGACAGATATAATTACAAAAACTATGTGAATGTCAACCCTGACTAAAGAGTTACTCAGGAAAATATCGCAAACCATTTTTTACAGGTATCTTTATAAGATCACAAATAAATGAGATTCAGTGAATCATGACCTTAATGCTAGGAAAGATTGGGCCTTTTTGTTTTATTACAGAAAATTGGGATTTTATACACAGTGATCTGGGTTTAGTGGAGAGCAAAAGGAAAGAGCAATTGAAGGGGAGAATATACTCTCAACCCTCCGAGGGATTGTTGAGGTTATAACTGTATATCCAAGGCATTATAGATAGTTTTCACTACTCATGAATGCTTAAGTATTATGCATGAATTATGGTTCATCTGATGTATAGGAAATGAATTTGGAATTTTCCATTGCATTTCATCGCTGGCTGCTGCACCCTTGGTGCTCATGTTGCTGATTTATGTTTCATGTGTTAGAAGTAAGTGGATAGATAAAACCAAATCACAGTTCCTTCCATTAACTTATCAAGGTGGTTGTTCTTATATCTCCTAGAGAAGAGTCGGTTGTTATCAAGAAGAATAAGCACTTACACAAGCCCTAACAGTATCTGGTTTAAATAAGGTTTTTGTTGATTCTATTTGTAGCCACAAGGAGCTCTTTATCACTGGAATGACAGTCAAATAAATAAAATCACAAACACATAGAATGTACATCATGGGGCTATTCTTAATTTGTCCTAGGTGAGAAGCTTCTTCTGTACACAACTAAGCCACTATGCAATAAATATAATCAAATCATTCTTCTATTCATACCTTGCGAACAAAAGCATTTGATGACAGCTTGGCCATTTGTATACCAACTCCACTAGAATCTGCAAGCTTGCCCTCCTGATTCATGGATGATAGAAGAATTAATGATGAAAAGTAGAACAAGCAAAAAAAGCAACGATATAAGTTGATTAGTTACGGGATAAATAAGAAAATAAAAAGAATTGAAGCCTCAACAATTATTATTCAGAAATGCAGTAAGCAATATGATTCAGAATGTCATTAAATGATGATATGTTCACTAATGTGTAGTTTCTTTCAAACTTGTTAAGTTCACTACACTAGGAAGAACTGCAATCAAAACGAACCATACTTGTATTCATTTGTCATGTTACACAACTGTGTCCTGCACATTATATATTTTCATGAAACTTGAAAAGGAATGCATGGGTACAATAGTCTAATCTAAGATTTCCACGCGATATAAGTGACGAAATAAACAGAGTTGAAAACCTGAAACTTTTGTAGCCTTGAGAATGGGTGAAACCTTACAATAATAAATTGTTGTAAGTTACAGTAATTTAATGGTCTAAATTTTTAAACAATAAGGCTGATTATTTGTTATTACTACTCGTATACATTCTTTAAGAAAGAGGTTTTAACTCTGAGCTTACACTACAGGCACACACCATTTAGAAGCATTACAAGTCCACCCAACGTGCAAAAACAAAGAGCAAAACTAAATTCATATGCTTGATCAAATACCATATAATTCTAAAAAAGGAACTCAAATGGGTGCCCTAAACCCATAATTCTAAAAGCGGTACTCAAGAAGAAAGATATTTTCTCCTTTTTCTTAAAGGGAGCTCCCCTCCTTCGAACACTTGGACTTGGAAAAGCATACCCGGGGACTCATACTCGATTAAGGGCCCCTGTGTTGCAATTGATTCAGTCCTATCGGGCAAAAAGCTTATTCAAGCCCTTCCTCCTAAATGACCGGGGTCTATGCAATTGAGCTCTTTCGAGGGCTGTTACATAAGGGACAGAAGAAGCAACAATCGATTTGGTTTTCCAAGAATTTACCGGCAGTTTTACTTGGCTGCATAGTTTATGAACCTCATAGCCAATCTCTGAATTCCTAACCATTCTTCCTCGAGCAAGAGCCTGTAACTTGACAACTCCGAGCACACAGTAAAGAGTAGCAACAGCTTGCCTTCTAACCAAGTGTCCACGGATAAGAGCCTGAAGCCTTATTATGCCTTTAAGAGCCCGAAATGCCCGGCGAGCCTTCACAAAAACAAACTTATATCAGGGACTGCATGACCTCCACACAAACATGATTCCACATGCCTTGTGTCAAAAAAAAAAAAAAGACATATTGCAACAGCTACACCATGAAATGGATAGAATATCAACTGAGTATCATTACATCAATTAGAGATTTAGTTAATGTCACCCTCACGCTTGCTATATAACACATTAGGGCATGAGACCATTGCATCTAAAGCCCATATCAACTCCCTGAAAGCCACAATTAGCCATCAACCTTTGGGCTTGGACTAGGAAAACTGCGGGTAACTGAGCAACCATGCATACCTGGTACCAAGTCAGTCGGACCCTCAAGGTCCATGAAAACAGCCCCAGTAGTGCACCTATCTGCACACTGCAAGCTAATGATTTATAACCAAGCTAGCTTTGCAAGGTTCAATAGCCTTTTTTTCACAAAGCAAAGACCCATGTGAACAAAACGATAAGCCAAAAATCATCTAGTAGGTGGCCTAGTAGTAAGAACTTGGGACCAAGGGGTTTGCTCCCCCTGTGGTCTCAAGTTCGAGTCATGTGGTTGCTAATATGATGACCACTGGAGGCTTACATAGTCATTAACTTCAAGGCCCGTGGGATTAGTCGAGGTGCGCGCAAGCTAACCCGGACACCCACGTTAATCCAAAAACAAAATGATAAGCCAAAGGAAAGGATCCATATAAACTGTATCTAATCTCAAGGCAATTGTGCTTGTGCAGCTGGCAAAACTGCCACAGCCACTATAAGAAACAGAAATCTATCCTATCCCACACAATCGCTTGAAAACAGATACCGCAGAACCATCGCCAAAAGCAAGAGATGCAATTTTAATAATGCTGCAACGACTTAGATAAATATCCACGGCGATGATAATAAGATCAGAGAAAATTACCAAGTAACCCCTAAATGCGGCTTGTGCCATTGTCGCAGCTTCATCAAGCCTTATTTTGTCAGCATCAGATGGAGGAGCATCAGGAGTGTATAACTGAGAATGATTTGCATCTTGATTTCCAGTTGACAATATACCTCCATCACGTGATGATTCTGTAGTTTCCCTGCTCTCTGGCTCTAACATCCTTTCAGTGATGTTAGTGGTAGTGGGGGCTGTCGGCTTGACCACCGGAGGAACTGAGGTCACATCAGCTTCCATAGCTCTGACAGCAACCAATGTCTCTTTGTCATTCACAGTTCTCTGCACATAATGATCAAAGTTAGAAAACAGGATTTAGTACCTATGATTTTGTTCCAACATAAAAGCTTATCACACCTTAAGCTTCTGGATTGAATGGTTTTTGAATAAGCTTAAGGTTAAGACAGCCTTTCATAGCTTAACAGACTAAGTAGAGGGAGAGGGAGAGAGCTAAAGCAATCCCATAGCTTGATGGATAGATTGAAAGGTTGTCAAACAGAAGGCTATTAGAAAGAAGTAAGTTGGCATTAAATTAAATTATTACCTCCCTTCCTTTGACAATAAGAGATTTGGAAGACTTCTTTCCAAACAAAACAGTCTTTATCCATTTCGCAGGTGATTTTCTCCCCATTGCTGCAAAAACAAACAGAAACAGAAACCCACCATGTCTCTATAAGAAAATGAAATGATAGCGTGCAATTCAGAAACCCACCACTGTTATCCATTATTACGTAACCCTACAGGTTAGAGCACACCCACAAAGGGAAGCAGCTCAAAGTTGTGCTCCAAGGAATAGCGAGAAAACATTAAGGACTTGAACCAGATCTGTATTTTACCTCTCAAATGTGCTTCTTCAAAACCCTGAATCTATCATTTCCTTTTTCTCCAAACATGTTTTACCATTTCCCAACATCATCAATTTCAGCTTTGATTAAATTAAATTAAGTAAGAAAAAAAGTGAGAGTGATTACCGCCGTCTGTTCAGCAAGTATAGACACCGGAAAAAGCAACAACAGATGCGTCTGTGATCTATCTATCTAAGCCGGCTGCTTCTTTTTATTTTCCTTTCCTTTCCTTTCCTTTCTCCCTCCTCTCTCTCTCTCTCTCTGTCTCTCTACTCTTTACTCTCTCTCCTGACACTCTCCAGTCTGTACTCTCTGATTAACTACTGATTCAAAACAAAAAAACATGGATAAACTTCGCTTTTTCCCTGTACTTAAGCAATATTATACATCTATCCTGATACTTACACTTCTGGTTTCAATATTACCCTTAACCATTACTATGATATCATAAAGAAAATTGTATTACTTGAGAAAATATTATAAAAACTGAAATAAATATGAATTAGAGCTTGTTTTTCATAGGTAAATTACAGTGGGTTTAAAACCTCGATAAAAATATATTTTTTAATAATTTAAATTTTATTTTATTTAAAATTAATTTTTTTTATATTTTTATATTGTTTTGATGTATTGATATTAAAAATAATTTTAAAAAATATTATTTTAATATATTTTTAAATAAAAAATATTTTGAACCATTATCCTATTCTAAAATATCTTTTATAATAAAAGGTTAAATTGAAATGCTTTTTAAATTATGATAGTAATATCGGTAAAATCTAAATTAAAAGGGTAGAATTACAGTATCACAAATTTACTTTACTCAAAAAAAAAACACACAAGCACATCAAAAACAAATTAAAAAAAAAGGATAAAATAACTAGGGGTGTTCAAAAAAACCGAAAAACCGATTAAACCGAGAAAACCGGAAAAAAATAACCGAAAAAACCGAACCGTAAAAAAAAACCGATTAAACCGATTAAAATTTTAAAAAAACCGACCGGTTCGGTTCGGTTTCGGTTTTTTAAGCCTGAAACCGGAAAAACCGAACCGAACCGAACCGAAAAAAAAACCGGAAAAAAACCGAGCCAAACCGGAAAAAACCGAGTCAAACCGAGCCAAACCGAGCCAAAACCAAGCCAAACCGAAAAAACCGAGCCAAACCGGTTTGAACCGGTTTTTTCTCTAAAAAACCGAACCGAACCGAACCGAACCGAAACCGGTCGGTTTGAACCGGTGTCGGTTCGGTTTCGGTTTTTTTTAAAAAAAAAAAAATTTCAGTTTGGTTACTATTTTTGATAAAAACCGAACCGAACCGAACCGTGAACACCCCTAAAAATAACGGTTTCTTATCCTCTACAGTAGCGATCACTTTAATATTCGCTATATTCTCATGACAACCAATTGATTGGGATACCTGACAGTAACAATGAGGGCTTACCGGGCGCCAGCCACTCTGGATAATTCCTTGAAGCGGTTGCATCGGGGCAGTTACTTCGGGAACATGTGTCCAGCAGGGTCACAGCTTCTTCATTTCAAAGCATTCTATGAGATTACACTTATACCCCTCCTTTATAGGATTTAAATTCACGCACCTGTCAGAAGTATGTAAAATAGGAGCCGTTAATAACTGGCGCTGGAGTTAGGTGAACGGTGATGAGTGGGTCGTGAGGAAGCAGGAACGAGTGCCACGCTGGAATTTAGGGGTAACGGGGGCTGCTGGGCGGCAAGAGAGTAGAGGGAGGAGTTAGTATGGCACTGTCGTTTAACTCACTTTTAAAAAATTTTAAGCTTTTTTAATTTTAAACTAATTTTTATATGTTTTTTTAATTTAAAAAATAAAAAATATTTTAATTTAATATTTTTTAAAATAAAAATAAATTTTAAAAATAATCTTCAGAGCAGTCACACTAAACATCAAAATATAATTGTGGTTATTTTTTAAAATGTTTTTCAGCCATAAATATATTAAAATAATATTTTTTTATTTTTAAAAACCGGTTTTACTCTGTTTTTTCAGTTTGATTCGGTTTTTTCAGTTTTTTTTTCTGGTTTTTTGATTTTTTTTTGTTCACCCCTAATTTTATAAATTTATAAAAATCTTCAACAGCTTACTGCTTTAACCTTAAAAATAAAAAATAAAAAAGAAATCTATTAATATTTGACTTTTGCTTGAACATATAAATACTTAAACATACATATATTGAATATCGAACTAAGAATTAAAGAGATTTTGTAAGAAAATATAATATTTTTGACAAAAAAAATTAACTTGACAAAATTTTATCAAATAGATAATATATCTACTAAAGATTCTAAGCACAAGGTTATAATATCTTTAATTCTATTATTATTAGTAAAAATAAAGTTATATTAGTCTACGGTCCACTCAGCATTTATAATAACGGCATTTAAGATTCCTCGACATTTGAGATTTCTTAGCATACCAAATACGAATAGATGGAGGCATATAAAAACTTTTATGTCACCATACCAAATTAATGCACCCCGTAATATATAAATAGATAAATAAATAAATAAACAACATTTTACATTAACTTTTAGGTCTACCCTAAATAGTCTAATTAATCAAGTTTTACATTTATTTCTCTCCATTTTAAAAAATTCCAGTCCAAGATAAATTTTGGTATGTTTTACAATTATTGGCATATTTAAAAAATTACAGACAAAATTAGATTTCTGTACTCTTAATTTTATTTTTGTTTTTTAATATATTTGAATTAATTTTAATTTTTTTAATATATTTGAATTAAATGTTTTAGAATTAGATTTCTGTACAATTTTTAATGTATTTGAATTAAATGTTTAAGAATTAAATTTTAAAAATAAATTCAATATCATAACTTTAGTTCCCCATGTAGAACGTTTGATTTTAAAAATTTGAAAAAAAAAAAACAAAGAAGAGATTTTGAGGATGCTGGTTTTTTTTTTTTTTAAGATAAACAAGAAAGAGTATTTAGGCTACTAGACTTGCTATACAACATTAGGGCACGAGACCATTGCATCTAGGCCCATATCAACTCCCTGAAAGCCACAATTAGCCATCAACCTTTAAAAAAAATAACTTAAATTTTTTGTATAGATAATTAAAATATTAAATATTAAATTTATTTATTTTATTTTAAATATTTAAAAATAATTATAGTAAAGAGATAATAAATTAGGTTGAAGATTATTGATTTTAAGGATATTTTAAGTTATTCCATGATTTTATATGTTAAATATGGAGAGAACCAAGAAAAAGATAAAAATCAAAAAAAAAAAGACTTGATTTAAATATATCAAACTATAAGAAAGTCAAAAATAAAATTGAGAGTATATAGAATAATTCTAAAAAAAAATTAAGTTCATGAAAGGTTTTGTAACAACCCTAATTATATAAACTCAAATTATATGTAATATCCTACATCGACGAGTAAGAATTTAGAAAAGAGCTTTATATGAGCATGCTCACCTTGACTAGTAAGATGTGTTTTGGGGTCATGCGTGACTGTTAAGAACAAATCTGTGAGGCTTGTGGTCTAAAGCGGACAGTATTTTGCTAGTAGGGGTGGGGTGTTACATTAGTATCAGAGCTTGACTCACTAACTATCCGGCGATACCAACGAGGTCGTCGGGCTCCTTAAAAGGGGTGGATTATAATATCTCACATCGGCGAGTGAGGACTTGGAAGAGAGTTTTATATGAGTATGCTCACCTTGAATAGCAAGATATATTTTAGGGCCATACATGATTGCTAAGAACAAATTTGTGAGACTTGTAAGTTAAAGCAAACAATATCTTACTAGTAGGATGAGGTATTATAAATTTAAACCGTTTATGAGAATTTAATTTGAATGAATAGATTATAGATCCCATGATTGGTCAGGATATTATTAATGAGAATTAATTTATTAATTGTATCTTTTACATGATGTCTTCTCTAGTAAGAAAAAACAGTTTCTGAAAAATAAAAGTTCTCATAATTGAGTTTTGAGTAAAGTTAATGTTTGAAACATTTTACAAAATAAAAATACATAAATCTCAATCTCTCTTCACTTTGGGGCACCAAATTTTTAGTCAAAACAAATATTACTGGTCATCATCACCACCCAAATTCTACATTTAAAAATATATTGAACATTTCTCCTCTATTAATGATGTAATTTACGTGTTAATTTGATTTTATAAAATGTTAGAGTTTTGAATTAGAGATTAAGTTAATTAAATATAATTTGAGTTGATAATTATGTTATTTTATAAAACAATTAATCATTCTGGGCTGTTGTTGATTGTGAATTAACAAAATTATTTTGAAAAAGTTAGTGCTGATTTAGGTTAAATCATGGATTATATTGAATTATGTATAAAATAATATTATTAACTATGAAATATATGAATTTTATTGATAATTTTGTTATGGTAGAGAAATTTGATGAATATAGGTGTTCACCAATTAACTTGATGAATTTAAGTTATAACCAACTATATTACCGTTATATTTGTAGGCTTTTCATTATAGTCAGTTACTAGTTATTTCACCCGAACTTCGCTGCAGCTTGGATAATTATTTTGGCAAAAAGAATAATAAATATGCAAGCTTTTCAAATGTGTTTTTTTTTAAAGAAATTCTAATTATAAGTAAAAAAAAACCTATGCATGCATTTAATTAAATACATCGAGAATCATCTGTGCCAATAAATACAAAAAACAAAGTGTTAATATAATTATTCAACTCGTTTTGCTGCAGGTCGAATATTTTTTTATTACAAAAAAAATTAATGTATAGGTGTTTTTAAGGTGTTTTTTTGACATTGAGTAAAAATATAACCGTGAATTAAAAAATTAATACTTACATATAATAACATATAGTAAATATTATATGCATTAATAAAAACAAGTAAGATCTCAAGTTAATTTTTAACACAGCAGAAGAATAGAATAATATTGCAATTGTTATAACGAAACATTCTTTTTGTAATCTTTGTATGATAATTTAAAAAAAAGGTGTAAAATTTTTTACAAAATAATAAAAATAAGAACAAAAAAAATGGTGTAAATAGACTAAGTATAAAGTGATAAATATTCAAAGTGTAAAAAATAATAAAAAAATATTTTCTTTTCAAAAATGTGTAAAGAAAAAACTAAAAATATATATATAAAAAATAAAAATAACAAAAAAATAGTGATAAATAAACCAAGTATAAAATGATAAAAATATCAAGTATATTTTTTTAAAAAAACTTGTTTTCTGAAAAAAAAAAAGAAGGAAAAATTACTATTTTTCTATTCTTACACTACCACTACAGTAAAAACAAATTGACTAAATTTACAATTATACTATTTCTACATAAAAACACCATATTTTTGGTATATGTATAATAATGTTCATCGGTTCAGAGCAAATAAGTTCACAGTCTATTGACATCCTGCTAAGGGGAAGTACTATGTTTAAGACAATTTTTTTTATTAATTTTTTTCAATTTTCCATTATTTATATTAGTCTTCTTAAGCTTCCTTTGGCTTTTAGGCGGAAATATGACTTGTTTTACGTTAGAGGGTTTCACATTTTTTTTTTTTTTTGTGTTTAAAAAAATATTTTTTTATATTTTCAAATTATTTTAATATATTTATATTAAAAATAAATTTTAAAAATAAAAAATTTAATTCAATATATTTTTAAATAAAAAATACTTTAAAATACAATCACTATTAAAATTTATACTTAAAACAGCGAAAATGAGATTCCTGTCCGAACCACAATGTCAAGGACTCTCACTATCAATGTCTTAAATTGTCGTTGTCCGGGTTGGCAAAGCAGGGTCTGTAGGTGTGGCAAAGAAAACAAATATGTTGTCTTTAGTTAGCGGACCTGAAGGTGCTGGATACAATGTGGTTCTCTTTATTTTATAAAAAGAATTTGATCTGATTGTTTGTGAAGAATTAAAAATGTGAGGATCAAGATTGAAAATGAAGTGAAATGATAATTCTTTATTTAATTTTTCTTTTTTTTAGTCTGGCCATCCAATTTTTTTCCCCTATTGTTATTAATATTGCATTGATCGGTGATTTAGCTTGATGATTTGTTTTGTATTCCTTTCTTTCATGCCATTAGAGTTCTAGGAAAATGTCGTGGCATTGAGTTGGTTGTTAATTTTACAAAAAAACAATTTAATTTTATTGTTTGTAAAAAAACTAGAAATTAAAGGACCAAAACTAAGAGCTCGGTGAAATGATAGCTCTTTTTTTTAAAAAAAATATTGGTGTAAACGTGTAAATCCCAAGATAATCAAGGCTGTATTAAATTAAAGAAAATAAACTAAACTAAAAAGAAGTGGGGGCAAAACGAATACAATTTAAAGAAAATGGGGTCAAATGCAAATAAGAATAATTATAGAGCATAAATACTACTTTTTTTTTACCAAAAACAGATCTGCAACTATTGTGAATATAAAAGAGAGGAAGTTTTGGTATCTATTTTTACAGATCAAGAGAAAAACATCAAATTTCAAGAACCTATCCAAGATTAAGGGTTATAGATAAAAATAAACACTGGTAGGCAAGGGATTAACAAGAAAAAAAATTGAACAAGAAGAGAAGAGGAGAGGGTCGCCTGTCATTAGAAAGAAAAGGAGGGATCGAGACCTTAATTCGTATCAGGTAAGATATTCTAAACATGGTCTTATGAGTTATTTTAAAGTCGATTATGAATTGATACATGGATGTTAAATTATAAATTTGAGTTCTATAACTCTAGATATAGTTAAAAATCTGAGGAGAGGTCAGACAGTAACCGTTCAAAAACGGACAGTAATAGTTGGACAGTAACAGTCCAAGTGTTTATTGATGAGCAATTTTGACTATCTTAGGTTCTCATCAAATCATAGAACTTGTAGCCTCATGTCTTAGCTTTCCAACGACATACATTTCACTTGAATCGGAGTTCTATAACTCCAGATATAGTTAAAAATCCGAGGAGAGGTCAGACAGTAACAATTCAAAAATGGACAGTAACAGTCCAAGTATTTGTTGATAAGCGATTTTGACTATCTTAGAGGCAGAACTAGGTTCTCCTCAAATCATAGAACTTGTAGCCTCATGTCTTAGCTTTCCAACGACATAAATTTCACTTGAATCGAAGTTCTATAACTCCAGATATAGTTAAAAATCCGAGGAGAGGTCAGACAGTAACAATTCAAAAACGAACAGTAATAGTCCAAGTGTTTGTTGATGAGCGATTTTGACTATCTTAGAGGCAGAACTGGGTTCTCCTCAAACATAGAACTTGTAGCCTCATGTCTTAGCTTTCCAACGACATAAATTTCGCTTGAATCGGAGTTCTATAACTCCAGATATAGTTAAAAATCCGAGGAGAGGTCAGACAGTAACAGTTCAAAAACGGATAGTAACAGTTGGACAGTAACAGTCCAAGTGTTTGTTGATGAGCAATTTTGACTATCTTAGAGGCAGAACTAGGTTCTCCTTAAATCATAGAACTTGTAGCCTCATGTCTTAGCTTTCCAACAACACAAATTTCGCTTGAATTGGAGTTCTATAACTCCAGATATAGTTAAAAATCTGAGGAGAGGTTAGACAGTAACAATTAAAAAACGAGGCAGTAACAGTTGGACAGTGACAATCCAAATATAAAGAAAGGAATGATAACTAAGATTGGACAAAGAACGATAATAATAATGAGTGAAATGAGAAAAATATAAAGTACTAAGAAATGACTGAAAGAAAGATTTATTGGTTGTTGATATGATTATTATAAAACATATCCTTGAGTGAGGAGAATTTATGAGATAAACCTGTGATTTGCAGGAGGGACCACAGGCGTGGTGCAACAGCAGCAGCAGGAGAGTACGAGTAGAGCTTCTATTGCAAGTAGGTGAATCACACCTTTACCTTCTACGTAAATTTCATGTTTTAATATAGATTACTGAAGTGAAATGTGAATTACCGAATATATGAGTACTCAAGGGGAAATGTTGTTGTGTGAATTGCTAAGTGATGAAATTATCACTGACAAATGAAATATGAGAAGTGTGATTTGAGGCGTAAACTAGCATATATTTAGTGTATGTTAGGATCCTGAGTAAGGGGATCGCCATGTTTTCGGCCAGCATACATTCAGTATATATTAGGATCCCGAGTAAGGGGATCACCCTGCATCGACTCCTATGGGATGATGATGATGGTACTAGTGAAAGGGGTATCGTAAATGGGTTAAACGAAGATAATCATGTGTGATCTTATAAAGTTTGGAATAGAGGTTAATAGTGAAAGAGGGAACGGTTATTAATAGTTTGTATAAGGAAGAAATTCTAATGAAAACCAGAAAGGAGAAGGGAACAAAATATGAATGCATGTTACCCTTTTAAAATTGCTTGATATTCATGTTGTTATTTTTTATATGATAGTCACCTTTCAATAATATGTATTTTGTTTCAGGAACATCACATGCACGACAAGAGTAGATCTTAGCTTATGTTTCCCTTCTTGTAATTTAGGTTATAGGGGGCATACCCTTATATTTTGTAAACATGAAATGTTTGTATAACTTAATTTGTATAATTAATGTTTAAACTTGATTGAATGAACTTAATCTATGTAGTTCATGTAACCATCTTTCATGTTTAAGTATTTACTTTTATTTTCATCCATAATGATATTTTGTTATATAATGTATATCATGAATATCGTGGATAATATGTATGAGAATATTGTGGAAATTGAAACCCAAGACAATTGGGTCGGGATTAAGTTATGAAATGCGAGTTATTAGAAGTGTAAACAGGCTACATATCAATAAACTTGGGACCTTCCGGTATAGGGGGGACTCCGTCGAAATTTCGGTAAATTTTAATATGAAAACCATGAATATATATATATATATATAAAAGAAAAAAAGAAAAAGAAATTCTCTGTTTTTGGTTGACATGAGAGTGTTGTTTTTTATCTCCAAGCAGGGGATGTTACAAAACGCCTTTAGACTTAAGATTTGTCCAAATTCTGTTTTGGTCCCTTTACTTTTAAGATTATACAATTTAGTCTAAGACTTCATTTTATTCAGATTTCAGTCATTAGGTTTGAGAAAGTTGAGAAAATAATTAAACTACAATGAATGAAAGAGAAAGTTGTTGGTTTATTACATTTCAACAAGAAAAAGAATTGATCTTAATGTCAACGAGTCATTTCATGTGGGAAGTTCCATTGATATCCTTTTAAACCTTTATATTGCCTGAAAAAGTAGATTGAGATTGAGAGAGGATCTTCTTTTCCTAGTTTGTTTTTGTTTTTGATTTTTTTTTATTGTTTTAGGATTTTTGGGGTTAATGAATTGTTTTTTTTTTTTTAAGATTCTAAGAGTATTTATTAAGTGTTTTTAAATAAAGATAAGTTAAAAAATTAATTTTTAGATTAAAAGAGCACCTTTTTAGTTTTCTAGTTACTTCTACTATGACCGGATTCTAGACAACAGGAAACACGTGGTTTGCTTCTTAAAAAAAAATCGAAAACAAAATTAATTGCTAGGTGCGTCGAATTTTTAGGTCAAAAGAGCACCTTTTCAATTTTCTAGTTACCTTTATAATAATCGGATTTTGAGCGACACGTTGTATGCTTTAGAAATTTTTTTTAAAAAAATTAATGGTTAGGTGCGTGGGCTAGCCCACGTGCCTAGGCTTATTTCTTAAAATTGAAACTTGCTTTTAGGCTATGTTTGTTTCTCGGAATTCAGTTTCTGGGAAACCACTTTCCAAACTTTTCTGTGTTTGTTTGATATTAGGAAAGTTGGGCAACGGAAAACACTTTCGAGTCAAAGGAAAATTTGGCTTGGTTTCCAGGAAAGTGTTTTCCTGAAAAATTTGAGCGGAAAACACTTTTTGAAAGTTATGAAAAATTTAGAAATGTCATATTATTTGCTGATTATATCAAATTTAGTCCTCAAACTTTTGATTTATATATATATATTTTGTTTTGAATATTTATTTTTCAATTTCATCTTTTAAAATTTAATTTTTATATTAACTTTGGTCCTCATTTTTATAATTGTTATTTGCTTTTCCCTTATCATTTTTTTATTGAAATTTTTTATCTATCAAATTTGGTCCTCATTCTTTTGATTGTTACTTATTTTTTTTGAAATAATTTATGAAATGTTAATTATTATTATTTTAATTTCTTCATCTTTCATTTTTTTTTGTTTTATAGATTTGATCTTTATTATTTTGATTATTATTTATTTTATTTGAGATAATTTATGAAATTATATTTTTTTCAATTTCATTCTCATTCAACTTTTTAATTTGTAAGATTTGTTCCTCATTAATTTAATAAACTTGAGAAAAATAAAACATTAATAAGTTATTTTTCAGCTCATTTTCCATGACATAACCAAACACTGAAAATGTTTTCCAACTTATGTTCCATTACACTACCAAACATCAGAAAATAATTCACTTTCTCGAAATTCACTTTCCAAAAAGAAATTACTTTCCAGCAAACAAACAAAGCCTTAAAATAATGAGAGAATGTTGTCTAAGAAACAAATGTCCTGGAGAAAGTTTTTTTTTAAAAAAAAAATTAAGAAAAATGAGATAAAAAAATTTTAGTACAAGGATATTTTTTAATCTTTATGTTAAATCGTCATGACTTTTTTTTTAATGTCTTATATATGCCTTTTGTTTTTATTAAATAAATAACATAGAAAAAGTTATTATATGTTTTTTTTAAATTAAATATATAATAAAAAAAAATACTTTTACTAGAAAATTATTTTATTTTAATGGAATTAAATTATTACTTTCTTATAAAAAATATGAGTATCCTATAGTTAAGTTAAAAAAAAAAAAATAAAGGGCTTCCAGTAGTGTATGATTAGATATCTTTTTCTGGTCATATTACTCAACTTCACCAACTTAGTATTTAATTAACATTAAGATCTATTTTTAGCATTGAAAAATATTTAATTAAGATCTATTTTTAGCATTGAAAAATATTTTAGTAATGCTTGAACAATTCTTTTTTCATGTTTTCATGTTAAGAAATAATTTAGCTTGACCCATGTCATAGCGTGGGCCGATTATCTTGTATGTGTGTCTATATATACATGTACGCGCGCCTTCTTGCCCATGCTTTGCCGCGGAACTTAACTGATTTTTTAATAAAAAATAATGTTTAAATACTGAAAATTAATAAAAAAATAAAAAACTGTTTATGAAAAATATGTAAAAATGCTAATTAGAGCTAAGTCAACACGAGATATCTCATCAAACCCGTGGTTCAAATTATATAACTGAAATAATCGGATTAAAAATAAAAAGAATTATATGATTGGAATAATCCTTAGGTGTTTATTTTTTATTTTTTATTTTTAAATCTCATCATTTTTAGGTGTTTTTCTTCCAAATTTTTTCTTCATTTTTTTTTGTTGTTTTTACAAGTATTTTTATTAATAGTTTTTGAATGATTTTATCATTCAAGATTAAATTAATTGATAGTTAAATTTATTGATTGAACTTGGATCCAGTATTTAATGAGTTGCAAGTTTTTAAGATTAGATCAGGTTTAGAATATTAGCATGAGTTTTCTTGGTTTTTTTTCTAATTTTTTTCAGATGATTTTTTTTTTGAAATTTACTTTTTTATTTTTTGTAATTGTCCTTCTATTAAGTTATCATTGTGTTGTTTGAAAATTAGGATAGGCTTAGAGATGATTTTTTTAATTTTTTAATTTTTTTTTCAGTTTATTGTTGTTCTTTTTTATATTTTTTAATTGACCACTCAAAACTTACATTTTATTTAGCCTAACACTATTATTACATCAAAAAGAAAAAAAAATTGCTAGCCTGCGGCAAAGAATGGACAACATATCTAATAGTTCCCTATTAGATTATTTGCATGCATTCTGCTGTGTATAAGATTAATTTTTTTAATACAAAAATTCATAAGGGATTTGTTTTTTAAAAATGTTTT